>Ga0307408_100000731_pt1 | contig 26605 bp, 20 predicted proteins | sample 322Cmetagenome_FD_202116 | JGI IMG/M metagenome (GOLD analysis project Ga0307408, IMG submission 202116) | Maize rhizosphere microbial communities from greenhouse at UC Davis, California, United States - 322HYB-C-3 | ecosystem: Host-associated > Plants > Roots > Rhizosphere > Soil | place...
AGATCATCGTGGCGCTGAACATCCAGGCCGTGGCCGAAGCCCTGCTGTTCGCCTCGAAAGCCGGCGCGGACCCAGCCAAAGTGCGTGAAGCGCTGATGGGCGGTTTCGCCTCGTCGCGCATCCTGGAAGTGCACGGCGAGCGCATGGTGAAACGTACCTTCAACCCTGGCTTCCGCATCTCGCTGCACCAGAAAGACTTGAACCTGGCCCTGCAAGGCGCCAAGGCCCTGGGCGTATCGCTGCCGAACACCTCGGCCACCCAGGAACTGATGAACGCCTGCGCGGCCAACGGCCTGTCCGGCCTGGACCACTCGGCCCTGTGCCAGGCCATCGAACTGATGTCCAACCACAAAATCGCACAAGGCTGATTTGTGCCACTAAAAGCGGGGCGCTGCCCCGCTTTTTTTACGCCTGAATTTCCGCAACGGATAATCAACACCTGACACAAAGATTCATCATGCGCCGTGAACGTAAAGCCAAAATAGTAGCCACCCTGGGTCCCGCCAGCTTTGACCGCGCCGTCATCCAGGCCCTGTTCGAAGAAGGTGCGGACGTGTTCCGCTTCAACTTCAGCCACGGCAGCCACGCCGACCACAAAGCCCGCCACGATGTGGTGCGCGCCATCGAAAAAGACCTGGGCCGCCCGATCGCCATCCTGGCCGACCTGCAAGGCCCGAAACTGCGTATCGGCCAGTTCGCCGGCGGTAAAGTCACGCTGCAGGCCGGCGCGCAATTCACGCTGGACCGCAATCCCGAACCGGGCAACGAGCATCGCGTCTGCCTGCCGCACCCGGAATTGTTCGCAGCGGTCCGCGCCGGCCAGGCGCTGTTGATCGACGATGGCCGCGTGCGCCTGAAAGTCACCGACAGCGGCGATGATTTCATCCGCACCCTGGTGGTCAACACCGGCGTGCTGTCGGACCGCAAGGGCGTCAACGTGCCGGACGCGGTGCTGCCGATTCCCGCGCTGACGGAAAAAGACCGGCGCGACCTGTCGTTCGCGCTGGAACTGGGCGTGGACTGGATCGCGCTGTCATTCGTGCAGCGTCCGGAAGACGTGATCGAAGCCAAGGAACTGGTGCAAGGCCGCGCCGGCGTGCTGGCCAAGCTGGAAAAACCGCAGGCCCTGGAGCGCCTGGAAGAAATCATCGAGCATTCCGACGCGGTGATGGTGGCGCGTGGCGACCTCGGCGTGGAATTGCCGCCGGAGCGCGTGCCAGGCGTGCAAAAACGCATCGTGCGCCTGTGCCGCAAGCATGGCAAGCCGGTGGTGGTGGCAACGCAAATGCTGGAATCGATGGTCACCGCCCCGGTGCCGACCCGCGCCGAAGCGTCCGACGTCGCCAACGCCGTGTATGAAGGCGCCGACGCCGTGATGCTGTCGGCCGAATCGGCCAGCGGCCTGTATCCGGTGCAGGCTGTCGCCATGATGAACCGCATCATTTCCGAAGTGGAGCGCGACCCGCTGTACCCCGCCCTGATCGAAGCCCAGCGCGACGTGACGCGGCAAGCCAACGCCAACAAGGGCGACGCCATCAGCGCCGCGCTGCGCGACGTCACGAAAATCATGGGCGTAACGGCGACGATCGCCTATACCACGTCCGGCCACAGCGCCCTGCGCACGTCGCGCGAGCGTCCGCTGGTGCCGATCGTGTCGATCACGCCGAAGCTGGAAACCGCGCGCCGCCTGGCGCTGGCCTGGGGCGTGCACAGCACCGTCAGCGCCAACGTGTACACGGTCGACGAGATGGTGGCGGCGGCCTGCCGCACCGCACTGGCCGAAGGCTTCGTGAAGCCGGGCGACCAGGTGGCGATCGCCGCCGGCACGCCGTTCGGCCAGCCGGGCACCACCAACCTGCTGCGCCTGGCGGAGATCTGGCCGCAGTAATGCTGTAACGGCGGCTCGGCTACAGCATCAGCCGCAATGGCACCGCGCCGCCCTCGGCGCGGCCCACTGTAAAGCCCAGCGCACGCGCCAGCGCCAGCAAGCGCTCATTGTCATGCAGCGCCACGCCAGTCATCGCCTGCAGGCCGCTGGCGCGGCTGTATTCAATCAGGCGCTGCATCAGCATGCGGCCCAATCCTTGCCCCTTCAAGTCCGAGCGGATGGTCACGGCGAACTCGCCTTCGATGTTGTCCGGGTCGGCCACCACCCGCGCCACGCCCAGCGTTTCCGTTTCCCCGCCAGCCGCCTCGCGCACCGCGACCAGCGCCATTTCGCGCGCGTAATCGATCTGCGTGAAGCGCGCCAGCTGGGCCGGACTCAATACATTGACGGCGGTGAACATGCGGAAATGGATGTCCTCGGCGGTCAGCGCCCGGAAAAACGCCACATGGGCGGCGCCGTCTTCCGGCCGGATCGGGCGGATCACGATATGTTCGCCGCGCCACGCATGGGTTTTCACCAGGTCCTGCGGATACGGCATGATGGCCAACCGGGCGCCGGCGGCCGGCTTCAGGCTGATGCGCGCATCGAGCGCCAGCACGCCGTCGGCGTCGGCCAGCAGCGGGTTGATGTCGAGCTCCGCGATCTCGGGAATGTCGGCCGCCAGTTGCGCCACCCGTACCAGCACGTCGCACAGCGCATCCATATCGACCGGCGCCTGCTGCCGCACGGCGCCCAGCAGGCGCGCGACCCGGGTGCGTGACACCAGGTCGGCGGCCAGCACGCGGTTCAGCGGCGGCAGACCGATGGCCTGGTCCGCAATGGCTTCGACGGCGACGCCGCCATGGCCAAACAGCACCACCGGGCCAAACAACGGGTCGGCGCCGATGCCGACGATCAGTTCGCGCGCATGGGGCCGCCGCGCCATGGCTTGCACCGTATAGCCTTCCAGGCGCGCCTCGGGACAGCGCAACGCCAGCGACGTGCCGATCGCATTGAGTGCGGCGCGCAGCGCCTGCGGCCCGGCCACATCGAGCACCACGCCGCCGACGTCCGACTTGTGCGTGACATCGGGCGAACGCAGCTTGACCGCCACCGGGTAGCCGATCTCCGCCGCCACCGCCAGCGCTTCGTCGGTGGTGCGGGCCACGCGCGTTTCCACCGTGGGGATGCCATAGGCGGACAGGATCGCCTTGGCTTCGGCTTCCGGCGCCGTTGCCACCCCTTGCGCCAGCAGGCCGCGCACCAGGGTGCGCGCCGCCATGGTATCGACGCCCGGACCGCGCAGTGGCGGGGGCGATTCCAGCAGCAGGCGCTGGCTGTCCGCGTAGCGCACCATTTGCAGGTACGCTTCGACGGCCGACTCCGGTGTCTCGAATTGCGGCAACCGGGCCTCGGCAAAGATGGCGCGCGCCTGGCCTGCCACGGCGCCGCCCATCCAGCAAAACAGCACCGGTTTGCCGGCGTCCGCCGCCAGCGGCGCCAGTTCGCGCGCCACCTCCGCGCTGGAAACGATGGCGGTCGGCGCATGCAGCACCAGCACCGCGTCGGCGTCGCTGCTGGCCAGCAGCACACCCAGCGCGTGGCTGTAGCGCGCGCCCGGGGCGTCACCGATGATGTCGACCGGATTCGCATGCGACCAGGTACGCGGCAAGCCCTGCCCCAGCGCGGAGATGGTTTCCTCTCCCAGCACGGCGGGGATGCCGCCACCTTCAACCATGGCGTCCACCGCCAGCACGCCCAGCCCGCCGCCATTGGTGATGATGGCCAGCCGGCCGCCGCGCGCCGGCCGTGACAGCGCCAGCGTGGCGGCCGCTTCGAACAGCTGTTCCGCGCTGCGCACGCGCAGCATGCCGGCGCGCCGGAATGCCGCTTCACACACCAGGTCGGCACCGGCCAGCGCCCCGGTGTGGGTGGCCGCCGCGCGCGCCCCGGCCGGCGCGCGCCCCGCCTTCAAGACCAGCACCGGCTTGCCACGCGCCGCGCTGCGCGCCGCGGTCATGAACTTGCGCGCGTTGCCGATGCCTTCCAGGTACAGCAGGATCGCATCGGTCTGCGCGTCGCCCGCCAGGTAGTCGAGCAGGTCCGCCACATCGACATCGGCGCAATCGCCCAGCGACGCAAAGACGGAAAAGCCGATTCCGCGCGCACCGGCCCAGTCCAGCATGGCGGTCACCATCGCCCCGGACTGCGAAATGAAGGCGATCCGGCCGGGACGCGCATCGCAAGGCGCGAAGCTGGCGTTGAGCTTTGCATGAGGCGACAACAGGCCCACGCAGTTGGGCCCCAGTATCCGCAGCAGGTGCGGACGCGCCGCGTCAAGCATGGCCTGGCGCAAGGTGGTGCCGCCAGCGGCCGGTGCATCGAGCCCCGCCGTCATGACGATGACGGCCCGCGTGCCGCGCGCGCCCAGTTCGGCCACCACGCCGGGCACGGCGTCCGGCGGCGTGCAAATCACGGCCAACTCGGGCGCTTGCGGCAGTTCGCCGATCGACGCATAGCAGCGCAAACCCGCCATGTCGTGGTGATGCGGGTTGACCGGATACAGCGCGCCTGCAAAACCGCCCTGCAGCAGGTTGCGCAACACGGTGGCGCCGACACTGCCGGCGCGCTCCGAGACGCCAATCAGCGCCACCGATTGCGGCGCGAAGAAATATTTGAGGTTGCGGATGGTCATGCGGACGCTCCGCCTGGAGAGATGATGACTTTCAGCGCGCCGGTCTTGGCCGCGTCGCCGAACGTGGCATAGGCCTGGCCGATGTCTTCCAGCGCGAAGCGGTGCGTGATCAGGGTGGACGGGTCGAGACGCTTCGATTGCACGGCTTTGAGCAGTTGCGGAATCACGGCGGTATCGACCAGCCGGGTGGTGATCGTGATGTTGTGCGACCACAGCCGCGCCAGGTCCAGTTCCGCCTTGCCCCCATGCACGCCGACGTTGGCCACCGTGCCGCCGGGCGCGATGATGGCGGTACACAGTTCGAACGTGGCGGCAAGGCCGACCGCTTCGATGGCGGTATCGACGCCGCGCCCGCCGGTCAGTTCCAGCACCGCCATTTCCGCCGCGCGCCCCACCGCGCGCACGGTATGGGTGGCGCCGAACTGGCGGCTGACGGCCAGCCGGTGTTCGTCCAGGTCGACCATGATGACCTCGGCCGGGGCATAGAATTGCGCCGTCATCAGCGCCGCCAGCCCGATCGGCCCGGCTCCGACAATGGCAACCGTGCTGCCCGGCTGGATCTTGCCGTTCAAGACGCCGCACTCGAAACCGGTTGGCAGGATGTCGCTCAGCATGACCAGCGCTTCTTCCTGCGCGCCGGCCGGAATGTGATGCAGGCTGGTGTCGGCGTGCGGTATCCGCACGTATTCGGCCTGGGTGCCATCGATCCTGTGTCCCAGCAGCCAGCCACCGCTGGCGCAATGCGAGTACATGGCCTTGCGGCAGTATTCGCACGTGCCGCACGAGGTGATGCAGGAAATGAGCACATGGTCGCCGACGCGGAAATTGCGCACCGCATCGCCGGCCTGCTCAACAATCCCGACGCCTTCGTGGCCCAACGTCGTGCCGGGCAGGCAATCGGCAACGTCGCCTTTGAGGATGTGCAGGTCGGTGCCGCAAATCGTCGTGTGGGTGATGCGGATAATGGCGTCGGTCGGCGCCGCCAGTGCCGGCATGGGTTTGTCCTTCAGGACGGGACGGCCTGGACCTTCATAGACGAGTGCGCGCATGGTGTTCTCCGTTTGGCTGGTATGGCAGTCAAGGTAGTCCAGCGCCGGCGTCAAGTCACCGCAGTAATTTGATCGTGATCAAAATATTGGAGAATTCCCTACCGCCTGTGGGCATTTTTCTTTTCCGGCGGAAAAATTTGATCCATGTCACACCGCCCATCATATTCACCTTGCACACTGGACCACACGATTCACTCACCTGGAGTTCACGATGCCTGTCACCAAAACCCGCCTGAAGTACGATCCTTTTCATACCGCGCTGCTGGACCAGATCTTCCGCACAACGGGCTCGCAAAGGCAGAGCTTCCCCCGTGAATTCAGCGTACTGGCGGACCGGCTGGAAGAAGATTTTCACGCCTGTGAAGCGATGCTCGACACCCTTGGCTGCGCCAGCGCGGCGCGGCATCGCGAACAGCACGCCCAGTTCCTGGCCAATCTGCGCCGGGCCATCGCCGCGCTACATGACGGCAATGGCACCCCGGCCGCGCACGCCTTGCGTGACATGGGGCAGTGGCTGCCCTACCACCTGGAAATGCTGGATGCGGAACTGGCGCAAGCGGCGTGCAGCAAGCGGCCGCTGGCCAATTGCCATTGATCAACCCGTCACGCGCGCTCGCGCGACGCCGCCACCAGCGCGGCAATCGCCTCCGCCACCAATTCAGGTTCCGACATTTGCGGGAAATGGCCGCTGCCCTCGGCCTTGATGCGGCGGCCCAATGGCGACAGCGTGGCCAGCGCCTGCTGGCTGCGCTCGCGGGCGGCCAGCGCGTCGCCGGACGCGGCCCAGCCGGGTGGCGGCTTCGCGCCCGACAGCACGGTGACGGGAAGCGCCGGAAATGGCGGCGCCGCATCGATCTGCGCCACCGATTGCGTTTCGTTGGCGACTTCCCCGTTCGGATCCGGCTTGACGAACGCGTTCAGCACGCGGTTGATGAAGCGCGCCACTGGCCCGGCATGCGCCTTCATGGTTCCCACGTCTGCCGGCGCCGCCGCTTCCAGGAACAGCACCCCGGCCACCTCGTGCGGATGCTGGCGCGCATACAGGTTCGCAATCAGCCCGCCAAACGAATGCGCCACCAGCACATACGGCGCCGGCACGCCGGCCTGGCGCAGCAAGGCGCGCAACTGGCGCACGCCAAGTTCCGCCGTTTGCGGCGCCACCGGCTTGCCGCTGGCGCCAACGCCGGGGCGGTCGTAGACGAACACCCGCCCCGATTGTGTCACGCCGGGGAACAGCCGGAACCAGCCTTCCATCGGGCCGCCCGCGCCATTGATGAATACGATCGCGGGCGCCCCCTGCCCTGCCATGCCATACGCCAGCTGCTGCCCCTCCACCATGGCCAGGCGCTTTTCCGGTAAATGCCGCATGCACTGCCTCCGTCGAAATTGGGAGGCCGATGTTATCATTTAAATCACATCACTCACTTACCATAGACTTAAAACAAAACGGGCCGGCATCCCTGCGGATACCGGCCCGTTACCGGACGACGGCCTGCGCTTATTCGCCGCGCTGGTGCACCTGCCTGCCGGCCGAATACGTGGCGGCAACGGTGCGGTCATCGCCCAGCAGCGCCAGCGCGAACAGCAATTCCTCCAGGCTGTTGGTACGGGTGGTGCGGCGTTCCAGCAGCGGCGTGGCTTTCGGGTCGAGCACCACGAAGTCCGCTTCCGTGCCGGCCGCGAAGTTGCCGATGGTGCCTTCCAGTTGCAGCGCGCGGGCGCCGCCCAGGGTCGCCAGGTAGAACATGCGCAGCGCCGGCATGTAGCTGCCGCCCATGCGCGCCACCTTATAGGTTTCATTCATGGTTTGCAGCATCGAGAACGAGGTGCCGCCGCCCACGTCGGTGGCCAACGACAGCGTCACGTTTTGCTTGTCGGCTTGAGCGAAGTCGAACAGGCCGCTGCCCAGGAACAGGTTCGAGGTGGCGCACATCGAGACGGCAGCGCCGGTGGCGGCCATGCGGGCGCGGTCTTCGTCGTCCAGCCACACGCAGTGCGCGTACATCGAGCGCGGGCGCAGCATGCCGTAGTGGTCATACACGTCCAGGTACGAACGCGCGTTCGGGTACAGCGATTTCACCCATGCCACTTCATCGGTGTTTTCCGCCACGTGGGTTTGCAGGAACACGTCGGCATACTGTTGCGCCAGTTCGCCGCACAGCTGCATTTGCGCCTCGGTCGAGGTGGGCGCGAAACGCGGGGTCAGCGCGTACAGCTGGCGGCCCTTGTTGTGCCAGCGGTTGATCAGCTCTTCGCTCTCGCGCGCGCCGGTTTCCGCCGTGTCTTGCAGGAAGTCCGGGCAATTGCGGTCCATCATGACCTTACCGGCGATCATGCGCAGGTTGCGCTCTTCGGACGCCGAGAAGAAGGCGTCCACCGATTCCGGGTGCACGGTGCAGAACACCATGGCGGTGGTGGTGCCGCAGCGGGTCAGCTCGTCGAGGAAGAAGTCGGCCACGCCGCGCGCGTGCTGCGGGTCCTTGAACTGGCGCTCTGTCGGGAAGGTGTAGGTATCGAGCCATGGCAGCAGGCCGGGCGCCGGCGACGCGATCATGTCGGTCTGCGGGTAGTGGATGTGGGTGTCGATAAAGCCCGGCATGATGACCTTGCCGCGGTAATCGCGCACCTGCGCGCCCTCCGGCAGGGTGTCTTTCAGCTGGTCGTAGTCGCCGGCCGCCTTGACGCGGTCGCCGTCGACCACCAGCAGGCCGTCTTCGAACCAGCTGTAGGCATTGTCATTGAAGGCGGGATCCGCGGTGAAGTGCAGGATGCTGGCGCGGAAAGCCTTGATGGTCGTCTCTTGTTGTTTAGTCGTCATGATCGTTGAGGATCTTTTAGGTATCGGGTGAGTATTACGCGGGTGTCAGGTGAATCGGTCGGCATGGCCAGGCGAGCCTGTCACCACATGCCATAGGAAGTTATCACCGATGATGCGCCCGCTCATATGAGCATATATATGCCCATTATGTGATTCCAGCCCTCCCCCCTGCATTGCGGACCGCGTTACTGTCTCGTCTGTAATATTCCAGGAGTCCGACCATGTGTGGCATCGTCGGCGTGCTGACGCACGCCCCTGCTAATCAAACCCTCTACGATGCGCTGCTGTTGTTGCAGCACCGCGGCCAGCAAGCCGCCGGCATCGCCACCGACAACGACAGCGTGTTCGCCATGCACAAGGCGAACGGCTTGGTCACCGATGTCTTCCGAACCCGTAACATGCGCACCCTGCGCGGCCGGGCCGGCATCGGCCATTGCAGCTGCGCCGCCTATGGCCCGTCCTGCGACGAGGAAGCGCAGCCGTTCTATGTCAACGCGCCGTACGGCATCACGCTGGCCCATAACGGCCAGGTCGCCAATGGCGACGCGCTGCGCCGCGAATTATCGGTGACGGGACGGCGTCATATCAATACCCCGTCCGATGCGGAAGTGCTGCTCAACGTGCTGGCGCACGAGGTGCATGCGGCCAGCCAGGGCGAATCGCTGTCGCCGGCCATGCTGTTTACCGCCATCGCCTGCCTGCAGCGCCGCGTGCAAGGTTCCTATGCCGCCGTGGCGCAGGTGGCCGGACACGGCATCCTCGCGTTCCGCGATCCGCAAGGCATCCGCCCCTTGTGCCTGGGCATGCGCGCCGGCGCCGAAGGCAACGAATACATGTTCGCCAGCGAATCCGTCGCGCTCGAAGGCATGGGTTTCACCTATGTGCGCGACGTGGCGCCGGGGGAAGCGGTGTATGTCGGCCTCGGTGGCGAACTGCATGCGCGCCAGTTGTCCGTGCCGCAGGGCGCCCGCCCTTCCGCCTTTGAATTCGTCAGCCTGGCGCGGCCCGATTCCATCATCGATGGGGCCTCGGTGTATGCGGCGCGCTTAAAGCTGGGCGAACTGCTGGCCGAACAGGTGCGCGCGCAACTCGACGTGGGGAGCATCGACGTGGTGATGCCGTTTGACGACATCGCGCGCCCCGCCGCGATCCAGCTGGCCCTGAAACTGGGCCTGGTTTACCGCGAAGGGTTTATACAGAACCGCTATCCGGGCCGCGCCTTCGACCTGCCGCCATCGGCCGTGGTGCGCAAGCCGGTGTCCCAGCGCGTCAACGCCATCGGCACGGAATTCAAGGGCAAGCGCATCCTGCTGGTGGAAGACGCCATCGTCGATGCGGCCAGCACGCGCGAGATCGTGCAACTGGCGCGCCTGGCCGGCGCCACCCATGTCGCGCTGGCGTCGACCGCGCCGCCGGTGCTGCATCCGAAAGTCTATGGCGTGGACTGGCCGGCGCGCAGGAAGCCCGCCAGCATGGGCGCGACGCATGACGAGATGCGCGCCAACGTCACGGCGGACGCGCTGGTGTTCCAGGATTTAAAGGCATTGAAGGCGGCCATTGCGGACGCCAATCCGGCGCTGCGGGAACTCGAGATTTCCTGCTTTGAATGAATAAAGGGCGCTCCAGGCGCCCTTTATTCATTGGATCCCCGCGCAGATCAGCTGCCGCGGTAGGTCGAGTATGCCCATGGCGACACCACGATCGGCACGTGGTAGTTGCCGTTCGGGTCGGCGATGCCGAAAGCGATCACCACTTCATCGATAAAGCGTGGCGATGGCAGGTTCACGCCCTGGCCCGCGAAGTAGTCGCCCGCGCCGAACACCAGTTCATATTTACCGGCCTTGACTTCGTCGCCTTGCAGCAGTGGCACGTCGCAACGGCCATCGGCGTTGGTGGTGTCGGTCTTTACCAACACTTTTTCAACGCCGTTCACGCGGTACAGCTTCACTTGTACGCCGGCGCCAGGCTTGCCCTGCGTGATGTCCAAAACGTGGGTGCTCAACTTGCCCATAGAGTGTCTCGCTTTCTTTTCGGTTGAATTGACAGGCTCCGTTTGGAGGCCCGGTATGAAAATCATATACGGCAGAGCACTGTCAGATATATGTCCCGGCCGATAACAACCATGAAACGGCCGGACATAATCGGGCCTCCAAGACCTTAAAAACCATAGCTCAAACAAGGGAGACGTAAGATGCACAAAGCTTTACGAGTAGCAGCCACCGGTACCATCGCAGCCATGGCATTCGCCACCGGCATGCAGCAAGCGAGCGCCGCGGACTGGTCCGACACCTCGATCGGTTACCGTTATGGCACCAAGTTCGCCGAGCCGTTCAATCCAAAGGACATCGACAAGCATATCGTCAATGTGACGCACGCCAGCGGCAACAAGTACGGCAGCGACTTCCTCAACGTGGACTTCCTGGAGTCCGACAGCACCGACGCCAATGCGCAGGAAGCCTACGTCCTGTACCGCCACACCTTCGACATCGGCGCCATCAGCGGCAAAGCAGTCAAGTTCGGCCCGGTGCGCGGCGTTGGCATCACCGCCGGCTTTGACTGGAACACCAAGAACGATCCGTTCTACGCTTCGAAGAAGCACATGGTGGTGGCGGGTCCGACCCTGATGATCGACGTGCCTGGCTTCCTGAATGTGAGCCTGCTGGCCCTGTGGGAAAGCAACAAGCCGGTCGGCGTCAAGAGCCGCTACTCGTATGACACCCACGCGATGCTGACCGCGGCATGGGGCATCCCGCTGGGCCACGGCTTCTCGTTCGAAGGCTACGCCAACTTCATCGCCTCCAAAGGCAAGGATGAGTTCGGCGGCCCGACCAAACCGGAAACCAACATCGACGCACAGATCATGTACGACCTGAGCCCATCGCTGGGCATGAAGCCGAACAGCCTGAAAGCCGGCCTGGAATACCAGTACTGGCGCAACAAGTTCGGCAACAACGCGAAAGGCGCGGCAGGTTCCGGCGCCTTCGCGAAAACCCCGATGGTGCGCGTGGAGTACCACTTCTGACGCTTTCAGGTTTATTGTTGGAACCAGGTATGAATCAGAGGCCCGGGTAACCGGGCCTTTTTTTTCAGAACTTGTGCCAGAGGCGCGCGAAGTAGGAGGCGCCATTCAGGCCAAACTGCACGCTGTCGTAATGGAAGCCGTTGTCGGTCTCGTTGGCGTCCTGGCGCGTCGGGGTGACGTTGAAAATGTTGGCGCCGCCCACGGTCAGTTTGGTGTTGGCCGAGAATGCCCAGGTGAGCGACAGATCGGCCGATGTCCTGGGCTGGTACTTCGCGTTCGGCACGCCGGCGGCGGTGCCGGAGAAGGTGCCCAGCGTCTGCGGACCGAAGTGGATGATCTTAAAGTCCGTATCCAGCTTGCCATAGGTATAGGCCAGGCCCAGCGTGGCCTTGCGGCGCGGGCCGCCCTGTTCGATGAACAGGCGTTCGCGCTCCGACAACAGCACATCCTCATAGCCCTTGAACGCCGCCGGCGCGTTCACCGCCAGAACTTCATTCTTGCTGAAGTTCGCCGCCAGGAAGGTGGCCAGCTTGCCACCGCCCAGGTTGGCCTTGTTGGACACGGTCAGGTCCAGGCCCTGGGTGCGCGTGTTGATCGAATTGACGAAAAACTGCGCCTGCCCGACACCCAGGCGGGACAGCACTGCGCCCAGCGCAGGGTAATTGTCGGTGTCAAACCGGCCGGACAGCACGATGCGATCATCAATGTCGATCCGGTACAGGTCGGCTGTGATGGCGGTCGACCCGGTTGGCGTCCAGGTTGCGCCCAGCGTGTAGCTCATGGATTTCTCCTCCTTCAGCCTGGGAATGCCGGCCGCGCTGGCGACCGCGCCACCGTTGGGCGCGAGCACCACGTCCTTGGGCTGGCCGCTGATAAAGTCCGTGAACGTCGAGGAGAAGTAAATCTGTTGCAGCGACGGCGCGCGGAAGCCGGTGGAGGCCGAAGCGCGCAGCAGCATTTCCGGGCTGACGCGGTAGCCACCCGCCACCTTGCCGGTGACGGTGTTGCCAAAGTCGCTGAACTTCTCGAAGCGCAGCGCGGCTTGCAGCTTCAGGCGGTCAGTGGCGTCGGCCTCCACGTCGGCGTACGCGGCCAGGCTGTGGCGGCTCTTATCGGTGGCGTCCGCGGGCTGGAAGCCGGGGAAGCCCTGGCTGCCCGCATTGCCGCCGAAACCCACACCGTCGGCGTCGATCCAGGAACCGGCCTCGCCGGCGAAGATTTTGTAGGTCTCGGTACGATACTCGCCGCCGAAGGCGGCATTGAGCCCGTTCATCACGCCATCGAACAGGCGGCTGAAGTCCAGGTTGGTGGTTTGCTGCTGGAAGGAGAAGCCGCCCGCGCGGAAGGCGGCGGGGCTGACGCCCTTGCCGCCGGCCAGCAGGTCTTTGTTGGCGATCGAGGCGTTCAGCGTGTTGGTGATGTTGTACATCATCTTGTTGTAGCCATAGGTCTGCGACAGGTCCGCGTTCCATTCACCGGCGCGGGTCCGGTAGCCCAGCGTACCGTAGCGGTCGTCGATGTCGGCGTTGATAAAGGGAACGAAGCCGTCCGGGTACATGGCCGCCGAGTTGCGGGTCGGAACGTCATCCGTACCGTTGCGCGCCCAGGCGGCGCTGGAAGCATCGCGCACCTGCGTGCCGGCCGTGACGTACAGGCGGCCGTCGGCGCCGACGGGCAGTTCGCCGTTGACGTACAGCGTCCGGTTCTGCGCCTTGGTGTCGCCGATCAGGCGCGGATTGCCCGGTTCCGCGCGGTTCGAGCGGCCACGGTCCAGGTATTCGCCCGTGATGCCGAGCACGCCTTTGTCACCCACCTTCACGCCGCAATAGGCCGAACCCAGGTAATTTTTGCCGTCGCCCTCGGCGTACTGGCCGTAGCCCGCCACCGCCTCGCAGCCGAGGCTTTTCTTCAGGTCGATGTTGATCACGCCGGCGATCGCGTCCGAGCCGTATTGGGCGGCGGCGCCGTCGCGCAGCACCTGCACGTTGCGAATGGCTAACAGCGGAACCGCGTTCATGTCCGTGCCGGTGTTGCCGCGGTTGCGCGCGCCGAACAGGTTCACCAGCGCCGTGGTGTGGCGGCGCTTGCCGTTGACCAGCACCAGGGTCTGGTCCGAACCCAGGCCGCGCAGCGCGGCCGAATCCACCAGGTCGGCGCCGTCCGCGCCGGTCTGGCGGGTCGAGTTGAACGAGGGCGAAATATAGGTCAGCGACTGCGCCAGGTCGAACTGCGCGCCTTGTTCGGCCGCCTTGCTCATCGGGATAAAATCGACCGGCAGCGCCGTTTCGGTGGCCGACGCGCTCGCGCGGCGGGTGCCAACCACGTTCACGCTCTGAATCGGCTCGTTCTTGGCCGCTTCCGGGCCGGACTGGGCAAGGGCGGCCGGGGAACAGACGGCCAAGGCTGCGGAACCGTACAGGCTGATCAGCACTGCGCGGCGCAGCGGGGTGGGGTTGAACATAGAGTCTCCAATATAGTTTTGTATGCGCCCGGGCCGTGCATTCGCCTCGGAATTTGCATCGGAATACGACGCCTCGGCCAAGCGATTATTCGGCAGGCGGCCTTGAAACCACAAAGGAATTGTTTTCCGAAGGAGTATTCCGAAATGGAATATTCCACGCCATGGCCCACTAGCGCTGGCCGGCGTTCTGCTCCAGCATCCAGCGCCGGAAGGCGATCAGCCCTTGCAACGGCGCCTTGCGCCTGGGGTAGATCAGGTAGTAGGCGCTGTCGGACTGCTGGTGCGGTTCGAACAGCGCCACCAGCGCCTGCCGCTCGATCTCGTCGGCCACGAACATGGCGGGCAGCAGACCAATGCCCAGCCCCGCCTTGGCCGCCTCGACCGCCATCGAGAACAGGTCGAAATCCAGTATTTTTTCCTTGCGCGGCGCCGGCAGACCATGTGCCGCGAACCAGTTCGGCCAGCTGTCCGCGCGCGAAGTCTGGTTCAGCAGCGTGAAATCGGCCAGTTGCGCCCTCGACGCGGGGCGGCCGTGGCGCGCCAGAAAAGCGGGGCTGCACACCGGCACCAGCGTCTCGCCGAACAGCCTGTGATGCTCGCACTGCGGCCAGCCCGGCCGGCCAAACACGATGCCCGCATCGAGGCCCGTGCCACCGAAATCCACCCGTCCCAGCTGGATCTTCAGGTTCACCGTCAGCCCGGGATGCGCCTCCTGCAGCAGCGGCAGGCGCGGCACCAGCCACTTGGTGGCGAAGGTCGGGAACACCGCCAGGTTGATCACGCCCCCGCCGTCGCGCGACGACAGCACTTCCTGCATCACGCCCTCGAGTTCATCGAGCACGTGCGGCAGCCTTGCCCACAGCAGCTCGGCGGCGGCGGTCGGCACCAGGCCGTTGGCGCGGCGCTCGAACAGCGGCTGGTCGAAATACGTTTCCAGCGCCTGGATCTTCTTGCTGACGGCGCTCTGCGTCAGCGCCAGTGCGTCGGCCGCGGCGCTGATGTTTTGCAATTTGTACACCATTTCAAAGGCATACAGGGCGGGCAGTGAGGGGAGGACGCGTCTCATCCCGGTATTGTCCGGCATCCGGGGGAAAAATGGTATTCGCAAATGGAATGGCGGGACGAAATCATTTCGCTTGTCGCCATTTGGCACGCCAACCAATAATCGGTGCACCCGCCCCCCTCCACGCCTGCCATGACCACTCTCGACTACCTGCTCACTTCCAGCATCGGCGCCGCCGCCACCGCGCGCATGACCCGGCAAGGTGCGCTTTGATCGAGGTTCCCACAGGACTCCCCCTGTTCCGGGATGAGGCAACCAAGGATGTTTTCGAGTCAGGAGATCCACAATGCAGTCGCTACGCCAACAACTCTGCCGTACCAAGCCGGTTCCCGGGACAGCCGCAAACGCATCCCCGGGCCATGGCCTGGAGCGTACGCTCGGCCTGTTTCCCCTGACGATGATCGGCGTCGGCGCCACCATCGGCACCGGCATCTTCTTCACCATGGTGGAGGCGGTACCCAAGGCCGGGCCGTCGGTGATCCTGTCCTTCCTGCTTGCCGCGTTGACGGCGGGGCTGACCGCGCTGTGCTACGCCGAACTGTCGTTTCGCATTCCCGCCGCCGGCTCGTCCTACTCCTTCGCCTACGCCACCCTCGGCGAGTTCGCCGCCTTCATCATGGCTGCCTGCCTGTTGCTTGAATACGGCCTCGCGGCCAGCGCCACGGCCATCGGCTGGTCCGACTACCTGAACAATTTCCTCGTCAACGCGCTTGGCTGGCACATCCCGCAGCAGCTGCGCGCGCCGATGTTCGCCGCCGGGCCCAACGGCATCGCGTTCCATCCTGGCGCGATCAACCTGCCGCCCATGCTGCTGGTGGCCATGTGCGGCTATCTGCTGCTGCGCGGCACCAGGGAATCGGCCACCGCCAACGCCGTGCTGGTGCTGATCAAGCTGGCCATCATCCTGTTCTTCGTGGTGGTGGCCTTTTCCGGCTTCGACGCGGCCAATTTCACGCCCTTCTTCAATCAGGACAACAGCAAGGGCTTGGGCGGACTGGCCGGCGTGACGGCCGCCGCCGGCACGGTGTTCTTCTCCTTCATCGGGCTCGATACCGTCGCCACGGCGGGCGAGGAAGTGAAAAATCCCAGGCGCAACGTCCCCATCGGCATTCTGGCGGCGCTGGTCATCGTCACCGTGTTTTACCTGCTGGTGGCGGTGGCCGCCGTGGGCGCGCAGCCCGCCCACATGTTCGCGCACCAGGAAGCCGGGCTGTCGGTCATCCTGCGCAACGTCACCGGACAGGCCTGGCCCGCGCTGGTGCTGTCGGCTGGCGCCGTCATCTCGGTGTTCTCCGTGACCTTGGTGACCATCTATGGCCAGACCCGCATCCTGTACGCCATCTCCTGCGACGGCCTGATCCCCAAGGTCTTCCAGCGCGTCCACCCGCGCACGCAGGCGCCGGTGGGCAATACCGTGATCGTGTGCATGGTGGTCGGGTTGACGGCGGGGCTGGTGGACGCCACCTTCCTGTGGGACATGGTCAGCATGGGAACGCTGACCGCCTTCACCGTGGTGGCCGTCGCGGTACCGGTGATGCGGCGCCGGGGCATCGGCAGCGGCCAGGGCGGCTTCCGCGTGCCGTTTGGCCCCTACCTGGTGCCCGGCCTGAGCATATTGGCCTGCCTGTTTATCATGAAGGACTTGTCGCGTGCCACTTTCCACGTGTTCTTCGCATGGATGGCCATTGCCATGGCCGCCTATTTCGCCTACGGTTTGCGCAATTCGCGCTTGAACCGGGCGCTGCCACCGGCCGTGCCACAGCCGGTCTGACTGGCGCGCTGGACGCACGCCATGAGTAACGCTGGCGCCGCGCCGCCGTCAAGATTGGCGCCGATGATTCGACGCCCGCGGCGTCCCCTTTCGACGTCGTTGCTGGTACACTTAGGTCGGCTCAGTGCCCGCAAATCTTGTGTGGAAACTTGATTTTATGCGGGGTTACACCGGGCCGATTTCTTTGGTGAAATATCGGGTGAGTTCGAACCGGATCTGACAGCCACTGCCATATGCGTTAGAGTTCTCCCTTATGGAATCGACAGTACAAAGTGAAGAATTCATCCGCTTGAATTTCCCCAGGCTGGCGGCGGCGCTGGAATACATGCCGGTCGGCGTCACCATTGTGGACACCGACCTGACCATCCGCTACTGGAATCCGGCTTTTTGCCAATTACAGGGGTTTCCCGCCGAGGTGATGCATCCCGGGGTCACCATGGGTGAAGTGTTCCGCTTCATCGCGTCGCGCGGCGACTACGGGCCAGGCGACATCGAACAGCATGTGGCGACCCGGGAAGCGCTTTGCCTGAGGTTCGAACCCCACAATTTCACGCGGGCCCGGATGGATGGCGTGCTGCTCAATATCATTGGCCGTCCGACCTATGGCATCGACGGCGCGGTCAGCGGCTTCGTCACTATTTATCACGATGTGACATCCGAACGGCACTACGAAGAACAGCTCGAAGCCAAGAACAAGGAATTGCAGCAGGCCAAGCAACTGGCCGAGGCGGCGAGCTTGGCCAAGGGCCAGTTCCTGTCCAACATGAGCCATGAAATCCGCACCCCGCTCAATTGCGTGATCGGGATGGCCTACCTGGCGCTAAAAACCGAGCTGGACCCGCGCCAGCGCGACTACCTGGAAAAAATCCGCTTTGCCGGCGAGCACGTGCTGGGCATCATCGACGACATCCTCGACATCTCCAAGATCGAGGCCGGCAAGATGGAAATCCAGCACATTGATTTCTCGCTCGACCAAGTGGTGAACACGCTGACCACGGTGGTGGCGCCGAAGGCGGCCACCCGCAACCTGGAACTGGTGTTCGACCTCGATCCCACCCTGCCGCCGGTGCTGGTCGGCGATCCGCTGCGGCTGGGACAGGTGCTGATCAATTACGCCAACAACGCCATCAAGTTCAGCGAACAGGGCCGGATCGAGATCCGCATGCGCAAGATGGTCGGCGACGCCAACGATTGCCTGGTGCGTTTCGAAGTGAGCGACCAGGGCATCGGACTGTCCCAGGCGGAAATGGCCAAGCTGTTTGTCTCGTTCCAGCAAGCCGACACGTCCACCACGCGCGAATACGGCGGCACCGGCCTGGGCCTGGCCATCTGCAAGCAACTGGCCCAGCTGATGGGCGGCGACGTCGGCGTCTATAGCCAGCCCGGCGTCGGCAGCACGTTCTGGTTCACGGCGCACCTGGGCGTGTCATATAAAACCCTGCCTGCGCTGATCAGCCAGATCGGCGACGCCGCCGGTGAACTGCTGGCCAGCGCCCGCGCCTCGGCCATGATGGCGGTATTGACGCAGGCGCGCATCCTGCTGGTCGAAGACAATACCTTCAACCAGCAAATTGCCCAGGAAATGCTGGAAGAAATGGGCGCCGTGGTGTGCCTCGCCAGCAATGGCGCCGATGCGTTGGAACTGTTGCGCCAGGCCGAATTCGACTGCGTGTTGATGGACTTGCAAATGCCGCTCATGGACGGGCTGGAAGCGACCCGCCGCATCCGCGCCGATCAGCGGCTGGCCCACATCCCGGTCCTGGCCATGACGGCCACCGCGACCACCGAAGCGCGCATGCGCTGCATCGATGCCGGCATGAACGATTTTATTTCGAAGCCGGTGCATCCCGCCCTGATGTACCAGACCATCGCCAACTGGCTGCCGCGGCGCGTGCCGCCGTGTGCGGACGCGCCGCCCCCGCACACGGCGGCGCCGGCGGCCAGCGCCACCGCTGGCGCCGACTCGGCCGGGATCGACTTGTCGGTACTGGCCGCGCTGCTCGGCGACGACCTGGCGAAGGTGCGCAAATTCGCCCATAAATTCCTGCTCAGTTCGCAGGAAGGGGTGCGCGACATGGAGACCGCGCTGGCGCGCGGCGAGGTGCAGGCCGTGCGCGAATTGGGCCACCGCATCAAGTCGGCGGCGCGCAGCGTCGGCGCTTTCCGCATGGCCGATTTGTGTGAGGAGCTGGAGCAGCTGGCGCGGGGAGAGGCGGCCAGCGAAGTGGCGGGCGCCCTTTCCACCGTGGCGCAACTGAAAGAGGCATTGCAACACGTGACCGGGCAGGTCATGCAACTGACCGCCTGCGCCGCCGATAATTGACCCGCGGTCCCAGACCCCGGGGTTCACGTCAGTCTTGAGTCATCAGTTTGGCCGCAGTTCAGGCGTCCCCGGACCCGAATTGAGCCTGATATCAATGTGGGATACGCCGCGCAGTGCCAGCGTGCGCAATTTTTGAACTTCAGCCGTCATCTGTTCCGGCGTATCGATCCGATAAGGCTTGCTGCGGAAGATCCATTTGACGGAACGCGGTCCCTGGCCAGGCGGGTGATCACAAAACGCCCCGTCGCACGACCGTGCCGACGGTCCCATGGCGCTCCACTCCTCGATGCCGGACAGGCCAAACTCTGGTGGATGAATGCCGGACGCGACAAACGAAGCCCAGAATGCCTTGGCGTCTTCTTTTTGTGGAATCGTCAATTCCAGCGACAAGGCAACCGGATAACCAGCTTGTGCCGCGGATAACGCCAAATGGTCAAAGGGCTTGGCGGGATCGGCCGCCACCGGCGCTTCACCGGCAACGGAAACGAGGGAAACCAGCGCCGAGGCGGCCAGCAGGGCAAAACGCTTGAACATGTGTGGTCCTTGTTCCCCGCCATCATGAAGATGATTTAAGGGAATCTTTCAAATTTAACAAGGCAAGAATGATAACCCTTGTCGCATGGAAATGCAAAAGCGCGCCGCCCCCGGATCAGCCCGGACGTACCACCTGGCGGCAGACCCTGTATCATCACGCTTCGGGCGCCACTATACGGCCCGGTTCCACTTGCCACCACTGGGTTAATCCATGCATATCTGGGTCGATGCGGACGCCTGCCCCGCCGTCATCAAGGACATTTTATTCCGGGTCGCCGAGCGCATGCAGCTGAGCGTCACCTTGGTCGCCAATCAACTGATGCGGGTACCGGGATCCCGTTTTATCCGCGCGCTGCAAGTGCCGGCCGGCGCCGATGCGGCCGATGCTGAAATCGTGGAGCGCGTCAGTCCCGGCGACATTGTCGTGACGGGCGACATCCCGCTGGCCGCGCTGGTGCTGGAAAAAGGAGGATTGCCGCTCAATCCGCGCGGCGAGTGGTATACCAAGGACACGATCGCCCAGCAACTGACCATGCGCAGTTTCATGGAAGAGCTGCGCGGCGCCGGTGTCGACACCGGCGGCCCGGCCGCGTTTTCGCACAGCGACCGGCAGAATTTCGCCAATGCGCTGGACCGGGAACTGGCGCGCAGGAAGCGGCAGGCCGGCGCCTAGCCGGCGGGGAACGGTTACTCGGCGATGTCCAGCCGCTTCAAGCGCTGCCCATACACGCCCCAGACGCATTCCTCGCCATCGACCGTGCCGCACAAGGCCCACCCGGTGCGGATCTTGCGCACCGACACCGGCACTTCCAGCGCGCGCGACAGCTTCTCGGCCCAGCCGGTGGCGGCGCCCTGCCCTTTGAACAATTCGTGGCCGTCAACAATGACGGTGGCATCGAACACGGATGCCGCAAAAATCGAATCCATACTGCTCCTCTGATAACGTGACGTGGCGCCATCATAAGACTTGCCGCGCGTTCGTGCAAAAACCTCAAGCCATCTGCATCGCCACCCGCGGCGCCGACGTCGCATAGCGGTTGCGCCCCGCCTCCTTGGCCTGGTACAGCGCATGGTCGGCCGACTGCACCAGTTGCGCGGCCGGCGCCGCATCGCCACGGCCGTCCGCTTCCGGCCCGCTCCACGCCGCCACCACGCCGCCGACACCGATGCTGACCGTCACATGCGGTCCGGCCAGCGATGCGCCGTGCGGCAAGCCCAGGGCCGCGACTGCGTCGCACATGCGCTGCGCCAGGCGTTCCGCATCGGCCATGGTGGTCTGCGGCAGCAAGACCACGAATTCCTCTCCGCCATAGCGCGCCACCAGGTCGCCGGCGCGCCGCGTGGCGCCGGCCAGCGCCTGGGCCACGGCCCGCAGGCAGGCGTCGCCGGCCGGATGGCCGCGCGTATCGTTGTAGCGCTTGAAGCAGTCGACGTCGATCATCAGCAGCGCCAGCGGCGCCTGGTTCCGCATCGCGCGGCGCCATTCGCGCTCGAGTTCCTGGTCGAACGCGCGCCGGTTGGCGATGCCGGTCAAGGCGTCGGTCGAGGTCAGGCGGCGCAGCACCTCCATCATGTCGAGCAACTGCGCATACATCAACCCGCTTTCCAGCAACAGCACCAGCAACACGAAACTGGCGGCCAGCAAGCCATAAACACGCCCCGCATAAAACCCGAGGTCGAAGCGGCCGCCGTTGAGCATGGCGGACAAGGCAATATCGACCAGCCACGCGCACATCACCACCATCAGCCACATATCGAGCACCGCCCCGCTTCGGCAACGCCACAGCACCACCAGCGCCGCCACGCTCAACAGCCAGACCGTGGCGATCACCTTGATCATCGCGGGCGAATAGCGGTTGCCCACCATGATGTCCGGCAACAACGACTGGCCCAGGGTGACCAGCACCGTCAGTGCGCCGACCAGCAGCGGCACAAACAACAACGCCAGCGCCAGAGGCCAGCCGCGCCCCAGCGGCGCTTGCCCGGTTTCGCCGCGCTTGAGCAGCGCATAGGCGACCACGAACAGCGGAAAGCCGCCATGCCAGAACATGTACAGCCACGCGGTGCTCTGCGGCCCGGCCCCCAGCAAGCCGGCATCGCTGAACACGCCAGGATAGGTCAGCATGTGGACCACGGCTATCAGCGCGCAAAACAGGTAGCCGCCCGCCAGCACAAACAGCGAGCGCATGCGGAAAGAATGGAATTGCCCGAACAGCAGGATGGCGGTGACCAGGTCACAGATCACCAAGGCGGATTCGTAGACCGGGATAAAGGCCCAGATCCGCGCCAGTTGCGTCTTGGCGAACGGCGCCATCGCGGCGAACACCGCCAACGACAGCAATACGACCGCCCACGCCAGCCGCCGCGCTCGTGGGCTGGCAGGCAACGTGGATAAGAATGCCTGCTCACCTCGCGGCGCGCCCATATGATCCCCCGTGAAACTGTTCTTATAGTAACTATCATAAGGATACTATCGGGAACGGCGGGGCAACATACGGGATCCACCTATAAACGGGATGGCGGACGGTAAACGGAAAAACCCCGGTCACCCGGGGTTGGCCAGTGTGGCGCGAGGCCGACAGGCTTAGACGAACGCGCCGATCTTCGCTTCCACCGCCTTACGCACCGAACCGGTGGTGATGAAGGAGTGCGCCACCTGCACGTCGTTGTGGAACCAGCGGTCGCCGTCCAGGCAGGCCGGGATCTGCTTGCGGATTTCGTCGTAGGCGGCCTGGGTGCCCTCGCCCAGCACGAAGCCTGGCAGCAGGTGTTCCGTCATGGTCAGGCCCTGGGCCGCGAACAGCATTTCCACGCCCACGATGTACTGCGTGTTTTGCACGATGGTGTGGGCCTTGCGCGCGCACCAGGTCGAGTTGGAAATGTGGTCTTCCGAGTTGGCTTTCGACGGGATCGAATCGACCGAACCCGGCATCGACAGGGTGCGGTTTTCCATCACCAGCGACGACATCGAGCACTGGATCACCGGGTAGCCGGTGTTCACGCCGCGCAGGCCGGACATCAGGTTGCGTGGCAGGCCCCACGACAGGGTCGGGTCGATCAGGCGGGCGATACGGCGCTCGACGATCGAGCCCAGGTCGGTGATCGCCATGGCCAGCAAGTCCATCGCCTGCGCCAGGTATTGGCCGTGGAAGTTACCGCCCGAGATGATCTCGAAGCCGCCGCCATCCTTGCCGAAGATCAGCGGGTTGTCGGTGGCCGAGTTGATCTCGTTTTTCACGATGTTGTCGATGTAGTCCAGCGCATCGAACACCGGGCCATACACTTGCGGCGTGCAGCGCAGCGAATACACGTCCTGGATACGCGGGGTGTATTCGATGTCGGTGCGGCGCAGTTCGTCCGGGAACTGGATCGCGCGCGCTTCGTGCGTGGTGCGGGTCGAACCCTTCATCAGCTTGCGCACGGTGGCGGCGGTCTTGATCTGGCCCGGGTGTGGACGGGCTTGCTGGATACGCGGGTCGAAACCAGCCATCTCTGCGCGCATCGCTTCCAGGGTCAGGCCCAGGGATACGCAGGCGTCGGTCAGCAGGTTGCGTGCATCTTCGGCGGCCATCACGGCCACGGCCAGCGACGCGGTGCAGCCGTTGATCAGCGCGGAAGCATCCTTGGCTTTCAGGTCGAACTGGACCGGCCCCACTTCGGCCTTGGTGATGGCCTGGCTTGCTGCCATGCGCTGGCCCTTGTACATCACTTCGGCTTCGTCGAAGCCGGCAATCGCCGCGCCCAGGTAAGCCAGCGGCGCCAGGTCGCCGGACGCGCCGACGGAACCTTTTTGCGGCATGATCGGGTGGATCCCGGCGTTAATAAACGCCAGCAGGCGGTCCACCACTTCCACGCGCGGCGCGGAATAGTTGGAGGCGAAGGCGTTGGCACGCAGCAGCATGGTGGCGCGCGACACTTCTTCCGAGAACGGCTCGCCGATGCCGCCCGAGTGCGCCTTGATCAGCTGGGTCTGGAACAGTTCGATGTGCTCCACCTTGATGCGGGTGTCTTTCAGCAAGCCCACGCCGGTGTTGAAGCTGTACATCATCGGCGCTTCATCGTGCATCCAGGTCGATTCGATGTAGTCGCGGCTTTCCTTCAGCGCAGCGCGCGACGACGCGGCCAGTTCCACCTTCGCGTTGCCGCGTGCCACCGCCAGCACTTGCTCAGCGGTCAGGGTGAAGCCGTCGATAATCACTTTTTCAGTCATGTTATTTCCTTCGTGTCGGAGTGAAAACGCCCCGCATGGCGGGGCGTTTAACCTTAGTTAGCGCCCGATTCGAACCAGGTGCCGATCAGCGCACGTTCCGCGTCGGTCATCTGGGTCATGTTCGCCAGTGGCATGTCCTTGTTCTGGACGGCGCGCTGGAACACGCGCTGGGCCTGCTGCTTGGTCTGCTCAGGGGTATCGAGGATGATGCCGCCCGGGGCCGAAGCGAAGCCTGGCTGGGTTGGATTCGCCGAGTGGCAGGAGGCGCAACGCTGGGTCACCACCGCTTGTACCGAAGCCAGGTCGGCCGCGTTGGCGGCAGGCGCTGCGGCGGCGTCATGGCCGTGGGCGTCGGCAGCTGCCGCCACGGGAGCGGCAGCCGGCTTGCGTGGCGCGGGAGCAATCGCCACCGCCACGGCGACCAGCAGCGCGCAACCAGCGGCCGGGAAGCCGATCGACACTTTACCGGCGTGACGCAGGTTGAAGAAGTGACGGATCAGGACGCCGGCAGCCATGATGGCGGCCAGTACCAGCCACGAGTAAGCGTGGGTGTAGGTCATCGCATAGTGGTTGCTGATCATGATCAGCAGCACTGGCAAGGTGAAGTAGTTGTTGTGCACGGAACGCACCTTGGCGCGCTTGCCGTAGATCGGGTCAGGCGACTGGCCTTGTTCCATCGCTTGCACCAGTTTGCGCTGGCCGGGAATAATCACAAACAACACGTTACCCACCATCATGGTGCCGATCATGGCGCCAACGTGGATGTAGGCGGCGCGGCCCGACAGGGTGTGGGTCAGCACGTAAGCGGCGGCCACGATCAGCACGAACAGCACGGTGCCGAGCAGCGCCGGATTTTCCGACAGCTTGGTCTTGCACAGCGTGTCATACACCAGCCAGCCACCCAGCAGGGTGCCGATACCAACGCCAACGGCTTGCAGGCCGGTCAGGTCGGCGACGTTCTTGTCGATCATCATCGCCGAGGCGTTGAAGTAGTAGACGATGAACAGCATCGCAAAACCGGTCAGCCAGGTCGCATACGCTTCCCATTTAAACCAGTGCAAGTCTTCCGGCAATTCGCCAGGGGCCACCAGGTATTTCTGCGGATTGTAGAAGCCGCCACCGTGCACGGCCCACAATTCGCCGCTCACGCCTTTTTTTGCCAGCTCACTGCCTGGCTTCGGTGGCCGGATCGAGTTGTCCAGCCAGACGAAGTAAAACGATGCGCCAATCCACGCAATGCCGGTAATCAAGTGCAGCCAGCGTACCAGCAGGTTCAGCCACTCCACCCCATACGATCCGAATAAAGCTTCCATGAGTTATTCCATTCTTAGTCTTGTTCATCTGCCTCTTTTGGGCTTTCAGATGAGCGAGGCTGACGCCCCCAATCCAGTCGTGCTACTGCCGCCCCTACGACTGTGATGACTGCCTGCGCTTGGCAAGCCCCCACCAACCTGCACCCGGTCTCGGAAGGTGTCTCCTCTCTTTCCGGGATGGTGCAACGATATCGTTCCTGCCCCGCGCGAGTCCTGCACCAATCCATATAACTTGCATATGTTTCCCGTTATAGGTCTTGCGCGCAGGAATGTGCGAACCTGTTATGCATAAGTGAAAATAACCGACCTCAGGAGAGACACATGTCACGCTTGCCAGAACACCTGGACCTTCACCTCATACGCATCCTGTACCTGCTGTTGTGCGAAAAGAATGTTTCGCGCGTGGCCCTGAAACTGAACCAGCCGCAGCCGTCGATCTCGGCGTCGCTGCGCAAATTGCGTGAACTGACGGGTGATCCCCTGCTGGTGCGCGGCGGCCGCGGCATGGTGCCGACCCAGCACGGCGAGAGCCTGCTGAAGCCGGCCAAGCGCATTCTTGATGAAACCGAGGCGCTGTTCAGCCCGAAGACGGCCTTCGTGCCGCAGGAAGAAGCCCGCACCTTCCGCATCGCGGCGCCGGACTATATGAATACGCAATTCTTCACGGAAGTGATCGCGAGGGTGCGGCGTGAATCGCCGAAAAGCCGGCTGGTGATCCACGCGCTGGGCCCGGACGCCGACTACGTGCGCCTGCTGTCCGACGGCGAACTGGACCTGGTGATCGCGAACTGGGACGAGCCGCCCCACCACCTGCACATCTCGAAACTGTTCGACGACCCGATCGTGTGCCTGATGCGCGCCAACAGCGCCTATGCGCGCCGCACGCCGAAAGACGGCATGACGGTGGAAGATTACCTGACCTTGCCGCACGCGGCGCCGGCGCTGATCCTGCCGGGCTACCACGGCAACATCGACGCCTTCCTCGAGCAGCAAAACATGGAACGCAACATCGTGGTGGAGTCCGCGCACTTCCGCATGCTGCCCTACATCGTGTCGCAAACCGACCTGGTGCTGACGGCCGGCCAGCAATTCGCCAGCTTCTATGAAAACACGCTGGGGCTGAAGTCGTACAAGGTGCCGGTCAAGTTCCCGCCACTGCGCTTCTACCAGCTGTGGCACGAGCGGGCCCACCAGGCCACCGAGCACAAATGGCTGCGCGCGCAGGTCAGCACGGCGGCGCGTTTGCTGGCGAAATAAGCAAGTCAACTTCCTCCCGGTGGATAGGCGGGCCAGGCCCGATAATCCACCGTCCCTCCCCACGCTATACCATTCCCCTTGCATCACATATCGCCACGACAATATAAATCCGGCGTTATCGCCCCCTATCATCGATTCGCATCCTCACCACCGGACAGCACGATGACGACTCTGAAGCAACTGAATACCCCGCAACAGAATGCACTGGGCGCCACCATCCTG
>Ga0307408_100000732_pt1 | contig 26535 bp, 16 predicted proteins | sample 322Cmetagenome_FD_202116 | JGI IMG/M metagenome (GOLD analysis project Ga0307408, IMG submission 202116) | Maize rhizosphere microbial communities from greenhouse at UC Davis, California, United States - 322HYB-C-3 | ecosystem: Host-associated > Plants > Roots > Rhizosphere > Soil | place...
GCTCAGTGATGATTTTGCCAGGAAAATTTGACAGATCAAGCTAGCTACCGCTTTCACAAAAGGCGCTTACTAAAAAGCCCTAACTAAGTAGGGCTTTTTAAACGAAAATTAATTCTGTGATATTTTTACACTAAAAATGCAAATTACTTACAAGTAATTCGTAGGTGTGTTTCATTCGCGCCAGGGGGAGTGGCAAGCGATACGTCAAATCCACACGCGCCGCAAAACTGCACAAATGAGTTGTAATTATTAGAATACTGACTTGCCGGAAACACCCCGTAAACCACCCCTGAATTTGGGCACGCTGTGGTAGTGATGGTCGCGATATTGGGTGAATCACAAGAGCCTTTATTATAAAACCCATTACTTAATGAAATAGAACAACCCGAAGCACCTACAGCTCTAGTGCTAACGGTTTTAGTTGCTGCTACTGAACCGTTAATAGTACAGGAATAATTTACGTTTGCACTGGAAGGACTGAAAATTGCAACTGAGTTCGTCCATGTGCAACTATCTGCAGAAGCAGATAGAGGAAGTGATAAAAGTAACGCAAAGGGTAAGGCTATTTTAAATAATTTCATTGTTAACTAATCCCATGTAATGATTATTTTTTAGAGATGACATCCTTAGTGCTCCGTCGGATAAAAAACCAAACGCTATCCTTAGGAATAACCGACTATCCCTTAGTCGGCAAAATAAAAAACTCTTTAGGGACATGCCTACATATGCCGCCCAGCGCTTCAACAGAAAATTACATTTTAAAAACTTACATCGAGTATCCGTTATAAAAATATTTATGCAACATAAATAATAATATCTGTCGTATAAACAACAATGTGCGTCGTATAAAACAACATTCGTCACATAAAACTGCATTCAAGAATTTTAGAGAGCCATCATGTTTTCGTAAATCCCGCACTGCGGAGCCTTATTTATCTAACTAATTTTGTTACCAACACTCCCTCTAACCCGAAACAACAAATCTCCCAACCCCGCAATTGCCTGCGCAGGCAATTCCACATCTTGAGTGATTTTCTCGCAAAGTGATTGCAGCAAAACATTCTGCTCTTGCAGTTGAGTGGTTTGTTCTTCTTGTGTTTGCTGTTGAATTTCGTAGCCGATGCTTTCCAGATATTCTCCATCAAGTGAATGGATTTCTATGCAGCTTTGTTGGTAGTAGGTCTATGGGGTGGGGTTGGCTGAAATAGCCGATGGGGTTGAGGGTTCCCAAAAAGGGACTTATCGTACCCAAATCGGGACTTTCATCGATTGAATTTTTATATGCGTGTTTTGCTAACATGCAATTCCAAATTCAACGACTTGAGCACTTTAAGAATTGTGGCGAAGCTTGGATTACCTTCACCGGATAAAGCTTTATAAAGACTCTCGCGGCCCAAGCCGCAATCTTTTGCTAATTGGGTCATGCCTCTGGCTTTGGCAACGTTACCTAAAGCTTTGGCGATAAAGGCAGCATCATCACCTGCTTCTTCAAAGCAGGTTTCCAAATAGAGTGCTATGTCATCTTCTGATTTTAAGTGCTCAGCAGAATCCCATTTTTGCAATTTTAATTTGGCCATCTTATAACTCCAATTCGTTTGCCAGGGCGATTGCGGCCTTAATATCTTTTGGCTGAGAAGATTTGTCGCCACCAACCAGTAAAACAATTATTTCCAAGCCAGAGCGTTTGAAATAAATTCTGTAGCCTGCGCCGTGATGTTATGCGTAACTCTGATACACCATTGCCGACGGGTTGGCAGTCACCAAAATTGCCGTCTTCCATACGATCGATTCTGACCTGAACCAGTGTTTTGGTCTTTCTATCGCGGAGCGAGGTGAACCATTTATCAAATTGTTCTGTGGTGAGAATGCTATACATGCTTGGTGTATCCTAAAGTGTACATGTTTCAATCCTTGATTAAGCGGTCGAGCAGGTTGTGTATTGAGGGCTATGAAGTATTAAATAGGTGAACGGCAGGTATTATGGCAAATAGTTAGTTGAGGTAGATACCAATAAAAGAGGCGGCCAAAAAGCCGCCTTACTTTTATCAACTCTGCTTATTAACCATCCCCCTAATCCGAAACAACAAATCCCCCAACCCCGCAATTGCCTGCGCAGGCAATTCCACCTCTTGAGTAATTTTCTCGTACAGCGATTGCAGTAAAACAATCTGTTCCGAGACAAAGCGGGTGATTTAAATGTGAGCGCTAAGGATCAATTGACAGCTCTTGCTCAGTATTAACCTAGCCAATTCCGGAAAACGGCCGCATAATCCGGAAAAAAGCCGCTTGGTATATTTTTTTGAGGAAATTTACCGCTATTATTCATCGGCATCTCTTTAACGGCTATTATCCTCATAAAAATACTATTTGCGGCTATATTTCGCTGTTTGCGGCCATTTTCCGGATAGATAAGGGTTACTCCTATGCCAGACTTTGTAGGTTACAGTGCGTTAATCGAAGTTTACGGTTTACGTGCCTTGCCTCTCGTCACGCGCGCGCGCATTGATGCCCGCGTAAAAGGGCGCCAAAAGCAGCAGGCCGGCGGGCAATGGTTTGAGCTATTTGAGCCTAGCTATCAACCAGATTCGGGTATAGCGGGGCAATTGCAATTTGCCTTGCGCTACGAAGGTATTAATTTGCAGGTATTGGCGCTCTTGTTTGACGCGCAACAAAGTGCCGCTCAAGAGGCTTTGTGCCAGTGGTTAACGGCAAGTCCAGAATCGCGCTATGCGCGAATCGCCTGTTTTCTTTATGAGTGGCTAACCACGCAAGAACTACCCATAAAAGACCCAGTATCAACGCGTTCGCGTTATATTGCGGTGGTGGATTGCGCGCAACAATTTGCCCTATTAAGCGGCGAGCGTGTGGCGAGGTTTAGAGTTATTAATAACTTGCCAGGTAGCCGGCAATTTTGCCCAATGGTGCACCAAACCAGCTACCTACAAAGCATGGTAGCCAAAGACCTGCAGAATAAAACGCAACAAGTATTGGCGTCTTACGATCAAAGTCTCTTAACTCGCGCAGCCGCTTTTTTGTATTTAAAAGAAACTCAATCTTCATTTGAAGTTGAGCGAGAAAAACCATCACCTCAGCGTGCGCAACGCTTCGCTGATTTATTGCGCCAAGCCGATATTCGCGCCCCGTTAACACAAGATCGATGCGTGGAATTACAAAACGGGGTGCTAGACCCACGGTTTCACGAATATGCCTGGCGCAGTCGGCAAAATTGGATTGGTAAAGATCTAACCTTTCGCGCGCAAGTCGATTTTGTACCGGCGCGGCCAGAAGATGTAGCAAGCCTGATGGAGGGTGTCTTAGCGCTGCCAGAACGCGCCATCATGCAAATAGATGCCGTGGTTTTGGCCACATTTATAGCCTTTGGCTTTGTTTACGTTCATCCCTTTATGGATGGTAATGGCCGGATTCACCGCTACCTAATACATGATCTACTCGCTAAAGCCGGTTTTACGCCGCGTGGAATTGTCCTGCCTGTATCGGCAGTCATCCTCGCCAACTTGCCAGACTATATAAATACCCTTGAGCAGTTTTCACGGCCACTGAACCAATTGACCGAGTTTAATCCGGAATTGCCGGATGTGCCTGCAACCGGTAATGATGCCGTTTATTATCGCTACCCTGATTTTACTGCGCAGGCTGAATTTCTGTACCGTGCCTTAGAGCGCACAGTGGAAGAGGATTTACAGCATGAAATCAATTATCTGTTGGGGTTTGATAAAGCCTACACAGCACTTAACGCGCAATTAGATTGGCCGCCGCACCAGTTAGAAATATTTATACAAGTCGTACACAGCAATGGCGGCAAGCTTTCAGCCAATAAACGTAAAAGCCATTTTTATTGGATGCAAGAAACAGAAATTCAACAGGCAGAAATTGCCGTACAACAAGCGTTTAACTTGGCGATTGCGCAATAAACCCGCACTTTAAATCGTGCGCTAAGATCTATTGCCCCTATATAACAAGAGAACACCATGGATAAATTAAAAATGCACAGCCCCAATTTTGTAGATCAAAACATTGCCAAAATTGCCGAGCTGTTTCCCAATTGTGTAACTGAGAGCTGCAATGAAAAAGGCGAATTACAAAAGGCGATTGATTTTGATTTATTAAAACAAGAATTGTCTGCACAAATTGTGGAAGGCCCGCAATAGCGTTATCAGCTCAACTGGTCTGGAAAAAGTGAAGCTTTACTGAAGGCCAATAAACATATTTACAAAACTCTAAGGCCAGCCTTTGAAGAAAGCGTTCAGTTTGACAATACACAAAACTTGTTTATTGAAGGCACGAAAAAATCAGGTAATGCTTAATATCGCCGCTATGGCGGAAAGTTTTCGGATGAAGTTTTAATTAAGGAAGGTTTGACTCTAACTCCGCCAAGGGCTTTTATCTCAATGCGGTTAACACAGCCGAAGCGATATTTTTTAAAATTTCTTGTCACACTTCGCACCGCCGATTCGTCATGGTTATGTAACACCAAAAAAACACCAAAAAAACACCAAAATGACTGGCAATTCTTGAGGGTAGGATGGAAAAGAACGATTGGTTGGCGACAGAGTTTGAAACAACGCGAAGCCATTTGCAGGCGGTGGCTTATCGTATGCTGGGTTCGCACAGTGAGGCGGAGGATGCAGTGCAGGAGGCTTGGATCAGGTTGAATCGATCTGACTCCGATAGCATCGGTAATCTTGGTGGATGGCTTACCACGGTAGTGGCTAGAGTTTGTCTGGATGCCTTGCGTTCGCGCAAAGCGGCGCGTGAAGAGTCGCTTGAGGAAATATTGGGCGATCTTCCTGAGGAGGGGGAGGGCGACCTTGAAGAGAAATTTTTGATCGCCGATTCGATTGGACCTGCGTTGTTGTTGGTGCTGGATAAGCTTACGGCCGCCGAGCGAATCGCGTTTGTGTTGCATGATTTGTTTGATTTGTCGTTCGATGAAATCGCGCCGATTATTGAGCGCACAGAATTGGCGACGCGACAACTTGCGAGCCGTGCGCGTCGGCGTGTGCGTGGTGCCGCTATGCCGGGCAAAGATATAGAGCGCCAGCAGGAAGTGGTTGCTGCGTTTATGCAGGCTTCGCAGCAGGGCAATTTTGATGCGCTGATCCGGCTGCTGCATCCCGATGTTGTGCTGCGTGCGGATGAGACTGCGATTAAAGTTTCTACGGCGAATAAAGCCAGAGGTGCGCCGCAATTTGCAGCGGAGATCGCAGGTGCCAAGGCAGTGGCAAATACCTTGAATGGCAGTGCGCAGGGTGCGCAGCTGGCATTAGTGAATGGGTTAGCTGGTGCGACTTGGGGTATGAATGGAAAAACGGTGGTGGCGTTTTGCTTTGTTGTTAGCGATGGAAAAATTACCGCCATTGATATCGTTATGGACAAACAGGTTCTTGAAAATTTTAGTATTCAGCTCATCGACAATAATAGTGGAGTTAACGCATGAATATTTTTTTATGGATTTTGCAAGTTCTTCTGGCGCTGCACACTGTTATGGGCGCGGTATGGAAATTTTCTCACACGGCAGAGCAAACCATGCCCTCATTAAAAGTAATTCCCCAAGGTGCCTGGCTGGCGCTTGCCGGGTTTGAGCTGCTCTGTGCCCTGTGTTTGATTCTGCCTGCATTCTATAAACCTGTGGCGCTGCTCGTGCCCAGCGCGGCCATTGGTATTGCAGTGATTATGCTGTTGTTTTGCGCAATACATTTTAGCGCGGGGGATACCGGCCTCAGCTCCCCGCTGTATTGGCTAGTGGTGGCAGCGCTATGCGCATTTGTTGCTTATGGCAGGTTGGTGTTGCGGCCTTTTTAATAATCAGGGGAAATAAGTTTATAGTGTCGTTCGGGATGGCTTTCCGGTAACTATTGGCTGCATTTACGTCTTGCGAGCCACCCGCCGCTACAAAATATTACAAACATAACCGGGAGGCCTTGGCCTCCCGGTTTGTTTTTGTGCTTCAATAACTTACATTCTTCTGGCAGCTTTGTTATGGTCTGCCAACCGCGATGCCCGGCAGGCATCCACTGAACCCTGAATTACGAATAACGTCTTATAAAAGCCTGCGGGCTAATCCGCTGAATGTTTGAATTGATATACAGGTAGGTAAGCCATGAAAACGCTATTGAAACGCACTGCATCCAAATTCGTGTTCCTTGCACTGGCTGCCAGTTTGGTCGCAGGGTGCTCCATAACTAAAAAGCATGAAAAAGAGGCGCAAATTAAAGCCGATAAAGCAGGTCTTTCGGCGGTTGAAAAATCCCGTTTTGACGGCACTTTTATTGCGCCGGGCGCGCAATTTTCACAGTACAAAAAACTGTTTGTTGAGCAGTTGAACCTGAGCGAGGTAAAAATTCGCAAGCCGTCATCCACTAGTCTCATCGATGATACGCCTTGGGAATTAAACGATGCTGATCGTCGCTATTATCAAGAGCGATATACTGAAGCCTTAATGAATAATTTAATTGCCGATGGCACTTATGCCACGGCTATGCAGGCGGGTCCCGATGTATTGACGGTGTCGGCCAAAGTAGTGGAAATTGCCCCGCTGGGCAGCAAAGATGACCTGAAAGGGCGTCCCACCCATGTGAAAGTTTACAGCGAAGGCATGGGTACTATGACGCTGGAGATTTCGCTCTACGATTCTGTGTCCGGCAAGCCATTGGCGATTATTACCGACCAGCGCGATCTGGGGCGGATGTGGGAAGAAAATAATCGTGTGACCAATAATGTGCAGGTGCGTTTGGCGTTCAACCAATGGTTGAGCAATTTGCGCAAGGAGTTGGATAAAGCATCGGGTCGTTAATCGTTCAACCCAATTGCTTAACTCTATAACCTGGTTGATAAATAAAAAGAGGAAAACCCGCAAAGGTTTTCCTCTTTTTTTGTACCTAAAAATTCCGGGGATTATTTCAAATCGTCGAGATATTTTTCCGCATCCAGCGCAGCCATACAACCTGAGCCTGATGAGGTAATCGCCTGACGATAAATGTGGTCAGCCACATCACCCGCGGCAAAAACACCTTCAATACTGGTTTGGGTAGCATTGCCTTCCAAGCCGCTTTTTACTTTGATGTAGCCATCTTTCATTGTCAGTTGGCCTTCAAAAATATCGGTATTCGGCTTGTGGCCAATCGCGATAAACACACCGGCTACATCAATCTCTTGGGTTTTGCCATCTTGAGTGCTCTTCAAACGCAAACCAGTTACACCTGATTCGTTGCCCAGCACCTCATCTAACTGATGATTCCAAATCACTTTGATATTGCCGTTGGCCACTTTTGCCATCAGCTTGTCTTGCAAAATCTTTTCCGATTTCAACTTGTCGCGACGGTGAATCAAGGTGACTTCACTGGCGATGTTGGACAAATAGAGCGCTTCTTCCACTGCGGTATTGCCGCCGCCGACAACCGCAACTTTTTGGTCGCGATAGAAGAAACCATCACAGGTAGCACAGGCGCTCACGCCTTTGCCCATGTAAGCTTCTTCTGACGGCAGGCCTTAATACTGCGCTGAGGCGCCGGTAGAAATAATTAAGGCATCGCAGGTGTAAGTATTGGAACCAATCAATTTGAATGGGCGTTCGGTCAGTACCGTTTCATGGATGTGGTCAAAAATAATCTGGGTATCAAAACGCTCGGCGTGTTCCTGCATTTGCACCATCAAATCCGGGCCTTGCAAATCGTGCACGCCACCCGGCCAGTTTTCGACTTCGGTGGTGGTGGTCAATTGGCCACCTTGCTGCATACCGGTAATCACTACGGGTTTGAGGTTGGCGCGTGCGGCGTAAATAGCGGCGGTGTAACCGGCAGGGCCGGAGCCGAGAATAATCAGGCGATGGTGTTGTACTTCACTCATGGGAGATCCTTGGACTTGATGCAATAAATGGGAATGTTGCAAATGGAGGTGTTGCCAATGTGGGGGCATGATAGGCGAATCACAATAGCCGTGCAAAATTGTATGGCTCAATGCGCAGCATTGGGTTTGGCTATGTGTTTGTTTATTGAACGATAAATAGCACCTTGGTGCTATTAACCCACTTTAGTACCAAGCGTAGATAGGCGGCTACCCCATTCCTGCGCGCTGTGTGTTTGCAGGAGTTGCTCAAATGCCGTGGACGATAGGGGTTTGGAGAATAAATAGCCTTGTAACAAATCAGCACCATAGTCGCGGCAGATGCGCGCTTGTTCGCGGGTTTCCACTCCCTCGACCACCACGGTTAAGTCCAGGCTTTTGGCAAAGACAATCATGGCGCGCAAGATGCGGCAGTCGGCAGCGTTATCGGGTACTCCCTGCACAAATTTGCGATCAATTTTGAGTGTGCGTGCCGGTAGTTCTTTAAGGTAAGCCATTGATGAATAGCCAGTACCAAAATCATCGACGGCAATTTCTACACCATAATCCTGGATTTTGGTGAGGCTCTTTGCCGTTCGTTCCAGATTTTCAATCAATACCGACTCGGTGATTTCCAAACTTACGCAGCGACCGGGCACGCCGGTGCTGGCGAGATCATCAATAATCCCCTGATATAAATCTTCATCGGTGAGCAGCTGGGCGCACACATTAAATTTCATATTGAAGTTGTCATTTACCAATCCGTGGGTGCGCCATTTAGCCAATTGTTTGCAGGCGTTGAGGCGGCTTTTTGAATCTATTTCACTGATCAGGCCAATCTCTTCGGCGAGGGTAATAAATTCGCTCGGCGGTAAAATACCGCGTTCCGGATGATCCCAGCGGATTAAACCCTCGGCGCCGCAAATTTCAAATGTTTGTGCATCCACGATAGGTTGGTAAAACAAAATAAAATGATCAGTGGGAATTAGTGCGCGCAATTCTTTCTCAAGGCGCACGCGCTCTTGCATTTGCGCTTGCATCAGCGACGAAAAAAACTGGAAATTAGCGCGGCCATCTTGCTTGGCGCGATACATGGCCATATCGGCCGCTTTGAGCAAATCGCTGGCGTTTTCGCCTGCATCTGGATAAGCGGCAATACCAATACTGGTTGAAATGGAATGCTCGTTATTGCCGATCAAAATTGGGCGGCGCAAATCATCGAGAATGCGCTGCGCGAGTTGGCTGATGGATTCTTGCGAATCAAAATTGTGTGCGAGGATTGCAAATTCATCGCCACCTAAACGACAGACGATATCGCCTGCACGCACTACGTGAAGCAAGCGCGTTGCGACTTCTTTTAATACCTGGTCACCAATAACATGGCCGAGTCCATCGTTAATAAATTTAAAATTATCAAGGTCGAGGAACAACAGCGCGAGTTGCTCATTATGGCGTTTAGCGCGCAGGATTGCGCTGCGTAAACTCTCATCAAAATAGTAGCGATTGGCGAGGCCAGTGAGCGAATCATTTTCAGCCAATGCGCGCAACCGCTGATGGCTCTCTTGCAGTTGCCGCTCCAATACATGGCGTGCGCGTGCGTGGGTGATAGCGCGGGTCAAATGTTTGTGGGCAATTTCGGATTTGAACAGGACATCCTGTGCGCCTGCTTCAATAAATTCGCGCTCAAGATCATCATCAGCACTGGCGCCAGTGAGAATGATAATGGCGGCGTGATGATGCGGATGTTTATTGAGTAGTTGCAATACTTCCATGCCGTCAATGTCGGGCAGGCGATAGTCGAGCAGCACTGCATCAAAATCGCTGCTATCAAACTGCTCCAGCCCATCGCTCGCGGAGCAGGCCTGGGCAATAGTGATATCCCATTCTGTTTTCTTGAATGTGCGAATAATAGCTTGCCGGTCAAGCTCGTTATCATCGATCAGCAATAGCTTCATGCAGGACACCCCTCCGCCTAAATGTGCTTGTTCAACCGCAATTATTTTTCGTTGATTGGCAATTCAATAACGCGCCAATAATGATCCAGTAAACTCACCACTTGCATAAAATCGCTGTCCATCCGCTGTTTTAGCAAGTACCCCGCGACATGCTCGCGGTAGGCCGCAATGATGTCCTCATCCGACTTGGAGGTGGTCAAGACAAATACCACGGCGTGGGTTAATTCCGGGTCGGCGCGGAGCGCTTCCAAGAACTCCAGGCCGTTCATGCGCGGCATATTGATATCTAACAAGATAATGTAAGGGCTGGGCATTTCGCCATTACGCAATATTTCAAGCGCCTCCATACCATCTTTGGCTCGGTAGAGCGGGTTAAGCAATTTAAGCTTATGTAATGCGCGCCTTAGGGCAGTAGCATCTATATCGTCGTCATCGATGATCAACAGGCTGACCGTTTTGAACTCCTGGTTGCCAAGCGGATGAATTTTATCAATCATGATCCGGTTTCCTTTTGATAGTCTGTGGCCAAGTGAAGGTGAAGCGGCAGCCACGTCCCTCTGAATACACGCTGATCTTGCCACCGTAGGTTTCCACAATTTTTTTAATCAGCGCCAGCCCCATGCCACTGCCTTCCAATTCGTCGCGCGGCTTCAGGGTTTGGAACATGCCAAAGACCCGCTCCTGGAATTTGGAAGGGATGCCGGGCCCATCGTCGCTTACACTGATCTCATAAAAATCATTAGGGAGTCTCCGCCCGTCAATGCGAATAACACCCTCGCCCAAATCATGGTGTTTGATGGCGTTGGAAAATAAATTGCGCAGGATTTGCTCGAAAGGTGTGCTCAGGCTATCGAATACCGGTAAGTTGTCGCCCAATTCCAAATGAAGGCCTGCTTTGGTGTTTTGGATTTCAAATAACTCTTTTGCCATATGGGCCACATCAATGCGGGTGATGTTGCCATCAGTTTTTCCTGCACGATAAAAAACCAACATATCATCGAGTAATTTTTCCATTCGCTGGATACGGTTGCGCAGCATCTGGGTGTGTTTCCCCACTTCTGCAAATTCTTTTTCTTCCAGGTCTTCCTCGATCCAATTGGAGAGCTGCGCAATGCCGCGCAGGGGCGATTTCAAATCGTGTGATGCGACATAGGCAAAGGTTTCCAATTCGTTATTTGTTTGCTCCAGCCGTTGATTGGATTTTTCCAGTTCCTGCTGGTGTCGCTCCAAAAGCTGTGCCGATTTTTTGCGCTCATCAATGTTATGTGCAAATACCTTAAGCGTTTTGGCCATATCGCCAATTTCGTGGGGATGGTCGCTAAACGGGATCGCGATTTGTGTATCGCCATTTGCAATCGCCTGCATGGCTTGGCGGATTTTTTCCAGCTGCCAACTCAGGCTGCGGGTAATCAATGCGGCTACCAAAATCCCCACGAGCAAAAATCCGGTTATCACCACCAGCATTAAATTCGCGGAATGGTTTTTAGTCAGGATCGCCTGCTCATTCAGCAGGCGCATTTGCTCTTGCGCTTCGATGATCATGTGGTCACATAAGTTTTCCAAGGTAACTGTTGTATTCTGGATTTGGTTAAGGGCAATGTTTCGATAACTTTCAACATCACCCGCTTCCAATTGTTGGTGAATATTGTGGATAACAATTTTCCAATCACCAAACAAGGTCTTAAACTGGGCGATATCACCTTTTGCCAGCTGTTCACGCTCGATGATTGCCAGTTCATGGGTAATTGTTGATTCAATTTCGGTCAGCATGGTAGGAATATTTTTTTTCTTGACCAGGTCCGGATTAATTGCCACATCTTTAATAATACGGTTCAGGTTACCAATATCATTTTTAATACGCAGTGACGCATTGCTCGCTTGTAGTGGTCCTTGGTACAGCTTTTGTGAAATCTGTGCAACATTATTAATTTGTAATAACCCGATCGAACCTATACCAATAAAGAGCAAACTCATAAAAATAAAGCCGGTCACCAAACGGCTAAAAAAATTCAACCGATTAAATGCTGCAATAGCCGCTGTGTAACGAAGGATAAAAATTCCTATCGCGAAACTCACCAGGCTTACTGCGGTTTGCGGTGACATTTTTATCCCCATCCAGATAACACTGGGGAATAGCCCAAATTCCTGGCTGAGGACTGTGGATAAAGCAGTAAAAAAAATCAGCAGGCTCAGCAGCGTTGCGATTATGCTGCGTGCACCTTCAGTGTATGCTCCAAAAAACAACGTGAAGGCCGCAAGCAAAAATGCAGCGCTACTGACGGGTGACATGGGTTGGGTGTGCGCGGGTGGTTCGCTGAGTAAAACGATAAACCAGTTAGTGGTGTCGAGCGGCATGCCGGTAATCAAATCCAACAGGGTAAGCACGCCAATAGTGAATAAAATGAAACAGCAGGCTGACAAAAGCGCGCGTCTTGAGCGCAAGATGGCGTATAAACCCAAACCACAAGCAATAATTCCTATCGCTGTGTTATAGGTCATCAGTGTTGAATAGGGGTAAATAGACGACAATGTGTGCGGGGCGTGCCAGGTGATCAGCACACCAACACCCAGTGCGAGTAAAAAGCCTGAGATCAATATTGGCGATAAAGGGTAGTGATAACCAAAAAGTGTAATTCGGTGCATGTCTCGTTCAATCCATAGCCCCTGAGAAATATTCCCTCCAACCCTGTTGCTATGGGGTTTTTGTGAAACGAGGGAAAGCACTAACAAACAAGAGTGTAGATGAGCAATTGATAAATACTCTTAAAAAGTGATTTCACGCAGAAAATAATTAGTGATTTGCATTGGTTATAATTATGGGTAATAACAGCGAATGGAGAAACTGGTGAGCACAATCGTGCAATCCCCTTGTGTGAGAAATTGCTGCTTGGATGAGGCGGATATATGTGTGGGCTGCTTTCGCAGCCTGGAGGAAATTACCCGCTGGAGTGCTGTGGATAACGAGGCAAAAATGCAGATCCTGGCACAGGCCGCTCTACGTAGATCACAACGGCGGCATAAATCTGCCATTGGCAGCGATGATACCGACAAGTAGGTGGCGGCTTATTCGTTGTTCGTTTATTCTGCGCGGCAGCAAAAATAACGATAATGTTGTTATACAACTTTCCGTCATTAGAACTAGACTTGCTTTAATACCTGACACTGTTGGTGAGAATTTATATCGTTGACTTGCAGGCCAACAACAATAACAAACTGTTCGACACCTTGGATGCGAATATCCAAGACTTAGGACCAAACACACCAGTAGAACGCCCATGCAGTCTTTTACAGCATCGCTCAAACTCTGGCTCAGCATGCAATGCCAAATGCTCGGCGGCGTCAGTGCTGCCATGTTGGTGCAAACCACCTTTGGAATTCCCCCGAAAATTGTCGCCAAATGGCCAAATGCAGCGGCAAATAATGCTGCCTTGCGTGGCGCGCTTAAACAGGTGGTGGAGAAGGGACGTTTGCATCTGGAACCCGCTGGGGATGGTCATTTTATTGTGGGCCAACCCTTGGTGATTGAAGGGGAAAGCTGGGGCGTGTTGCTCCTGCATTTGCAGTTAAAAGATAAAAAAGAATTACCCACCGTATTAAAGAATCTCAAGCTCGGCCAATACTGGTTACAATTTTTACTGCAGCAACCCGAGGAGGCTCCGCCTGCTGTTGTCCCCATCATTGATAAAAACTCAGCCAGCCCGGCGTTATTGCAACTCAGCGCCAGTTTATTAAAAGAAAACTCGCTGCAGGAAACTGCCATCAGCCTGGTGAATTTGCTCGCCGGTTTTTTGCAGGCGACACGGGTAAGCCTGGGAGTGCGCCACGCAAAACATATTGAGTTGGAGGCGATTTCATTTTCGGCCAACTTTGATAAGCGCACCCAGGCGATGCAGGCCATTAGCGAAGCTATGGCGGAGGCGATGGAGCAGGGTGCTGCCATTGATTTTTCTCCCGCACAAGTTGCCGAACCTGAAGCTGATTCGGAATCGACTGCGCCAGCGTTGATCACGCGCGCGCACCAACAATTACAGCAGCAACAGCAATTGCAATCCGTGCACAGTTTGCTGGTGCGCAATGGCGATGTGATTATTGGTGTGCTTACTATCGAGCTGGATAAGCAGGCGGCGCTTACCGATGACCAGCGCAGTTTTCTACAGCAGGCCTTGCATTTTGCCGGAGCGATTCTCGCGTTGCGCCAGCAAGTGGGTGCGAGCGTGTGGCAGGGTTTCAAGCAGCGCACAGCGCAGCGGCTGGAGCGTTGGTTTGGTGAGGATTCCTGGCGAGGAAAAATTATTGCCACGCTGCTATTGGTTTTTTTTGTTGCGCTGTTTGTGCCGCTCGACTATCGCGTGTCTGCCGATGCGACTTTGCAGACCACAGAGAAATATCTGGTGGTATCGCCGCAAGATGGCTATTTAGGAAAAATCAGTGCGCGCCCCGGTGATAGCGTTAAAAAAGGGGCAGCACTGGCGCAATTAAATGACGAGGATTTACGCTTGGAGCGCCAAAAACTGGCGAGCCAGGTGCAGCAGTATCGCCAGGCTTACGATACAGCGCTCGCGAACTCCGATCGTGTAGAAGCGGCTATTGCCAGTGCGCAAATGGATCAAGCCAGCATCCAGTTGCGATTGGTTGACCAGCAATTGGGACGTACACAATTAATTGCACCTATGGATGGCATTATTGTGTCGGACGACATTTCGCAAACCCAGGGCGCGCCAGTAAAACAGGGCGATGTGTTGTTTGAAATCGCGGCGGCGCAAGGTTTTCTGGTGCAATTATTTATTGATGAGCGCGATATTGCCGCGGTGCAATCCGGCCAGGAAGGCCAGGTGAAATTCTCCAGCTTGCCCAATGATGTATTTGCCGTACGCGTGAAAAGTGTCACGCCCATCAGCGAGGTGCGCGAGGGGCGCAATTATTTCCGCGTTGATGCTGAATTAATCCACGAGTTGGAGGTGCTGCGGCCGGGCATGACCGGCACGGGCAAATTAACGGCTGGCCGCCGCGCCCTGGGTTGGATCTGGTTCCACGATCTGTGGCACTGGCTGCGGTTGACGCTCTGGTGATCCGCTTATGACTGAATCCCCATCGTCTAACAGCAACCCTGTATGGCAACGGCTTGAGTCATTGCGCCCATCGCTGCCGCGCCATATCCATATCCAGCGACGCGATTACAATGGTGAACGCTGGTACATCCTGCACGATAAAAGTAATGGCCGCTTCCATCGCCTCACACCTTCGGCGTGGCGCTTGATCAGTGCGATGGACGGGCGCAATTCCTTGGGCCAAGTGCTTGCCGCTGCTGCACATGCCGAATTTTATTCAGCGGAAGAGGAAATCCCCACGCGCGACGACTTAATTCATCTGCTGCAATATTTGCATGTCGCCGATTTGCTGGTGTGCGATTTACCGCCGAATACGCAGGAATTATTTGCGCGGCGCGAACAAAAAAAACAACAGCGCTGGTTGCGTTTGTTAATGAATCCGCTCACCTGGAATATTCCGCTCGGCAACCCTGACCGCCTGCTCGATAAATTAATGCCGCTCGCGCGTTTACTTGCATCGCGCACTATGGGAATTGTATGGCTGTTTGTGGTTGGTTATGCACTCTTGCAAGTCGGTGTGCATTGGACCCAACTTACCCAAGGACATTTGGACCGCGTGTTATCGCCATCGAATTTATTTTTGCTCTGGTTAACCTATCCCTGTTTTAAAGTGCTGCATGAATTGGGGCACGGATTATTTACCAAAGTCTGGGGCGGACAAGTCAATGATTGCGGTTTGGTTTTTGTGGTGGGCACACCGCTGCCTTATGTGGATGCGAGTGCAGCGACAGGTTTTCAATCCAAACGCCAGCGCTTGATGGTGGGCGCAGCGGGTATGGCGGTGGAATTATTTTTAGCCGCACTTGCCCTCTTGTTGTGGTTGCAATTGCCTAACGGCTTCCTGCGCGATTTTTTGTACAACATTATGATTATCGGCGGTGTATCCACGCTGTTTTTTAATGGCAATCCGCTCATGCGTTTTGATGGTTATCATCTGTTGACTGATGCCTGTGATTTACCCAACCTCGCCACCCGTGCCAATCAACAATTCAGTTATTTATTGCGCCGCTATGCCTATGGTGTAAGTGGTGTGTTTTCACCGGCAGTGAATTATCGCGAGGCGGTGTTACTCACGGGTTACAGTGTCGCGGCGTTTGCATATCGCCTGTTCATGTTGTTTTTTATTATTTTATTAGTGGCGAATTATTTTCCGACGCTAGGGTTAGTGATTGGCTGTTGGTTATTGTTTTTCCAATTGTTGTGGCCCGCGCTTAAAGCACTCAATTATTTAATGAACGATAAGCAATTAGCCAGCAAACGTACCCGAGCACTCGGTGTAACAGGGGCAGGCGCTGCCGTTGCGATTTTATTGTTGGTCGCTGTACCTATGCCGATGTCAACTTCTGTTGAGGCTGTGCTTTGGTTGCCGGATGAGGCGCGCGTAAAAGTGGAGTCCAGCGGTGAAGTGATGCAATTGCTGGTCGCAGATGGGACAACTGTGGAGCAGGGGCAGGAGCTGGTACGTTTGCACAATCCGGTGCTGGTGGCGAATTTGACGGTACAACAAGCCCGTCTGCGTGAGTATGAAGCGCGCTATCAACAAGCCTGGGTTGAAGACCGCGCCCAAGCGCAATTGTTTGAGCAGGATATCAGTGCCATCAAAGCTGAAATTGAATTGCTGCAAACCCGTTTAATGAACCTGGTGGTGCGCAGCCCTTCCAGTGGTATTTTCCGGATTACCCGGCCGTATCATCTGCCCGGTAGTTTCCTGCGGCAGGGGGATGAATTTGCACTGATCGAAAAACCTGATCAGGTGCGTGTCCGCGCTGCGCTTATGCAAGATGAAGTCGGTTTGGTTCGCCAAGCCACGGCGGGTGTCAGAGTCAAATTCTCCAGCAACCCGCGACTGAGTATCAAAGCTGAAATGGCACAGGATATTCCGGTGGCAACCCGGGATTTACCCAGCCAGGTATTGGGTGCGCAGGGTGGTGGGCGAATAGCGGTGGACTCAACCCATCCGTCTGGAACACGCGTAAAAGAAGAAGTGTTTTTGCTGGATCTGGCCCTGAGCGATTTCGTTCAGTCCGGCCACTATGGTGAACGCGCCTATGTGCGCTTCCAGCATCCGGCGGAGCCCTTGGCGGCGCAGTGGTATCGCGCTCTGCAACAACTTTTTATACGTCATTTTTCGTAACCTGTTTTTTTGCACTATAGTAATAAGCAATTTGTATTTATATAGCGCCTTTTTGTTTTTAGTGGATTTAACATGCAGAAATCGTCTGGTTTTTCACTGTTGATTGCCCTGTTCGGCAGTGGATCATTTGCGCAAACCCAAGAGCCTGCGCAGCTTAATTGCCGCATTGAGCCTTCCGTGGTGGTGGAGATGAGCAGCGCCGTTGAAGGGGTGATCAGCGAGGTATTGGTTGATAAAAATGATGTGGTCAAAAAAGGTGATGTCGTTGCCCGTTTGGATGCCGGCTTGGAAGCGGCGACCGCTGAATTGCGCCGTGTGCAAGCCGAGCTGACGAGCGACGTTCAAGCCCAACAGTTGGCTGTTGAGTTTAGCGAGCGTGCGCTGACTAGGGTCAAAGACCTGTACGAGAAAAAAGCCGCCTCTTTTTCCGAGTTAGATAAACTCAAAACTGAACATGCAATTGCTCAGCAGCAGTTGCAACAAGCGCTGGATCGCAAGCGCCAGGCTGAGTTGGAACACAAGCGCGCATTGGCCGATCTGCAGCGGCGCACACTGGTCAGCCCTATTGATGGTGTTGTGGTCGAGCGCTTGAAAGAACCGGGTGAACATATCGATTTTGAGCCAGTACTCAAATTGGCGCAGCTGGATCCCCTGCGTGTGGAAGTGTTTGCGCCTGCAAGCCTCTACGGCAAAGTTAAAGCTGGTATGAAGGCGAGTGTTTTACCGGAGCTGGGTATTGCCGACCGGAACTATTCCGCTGAGGTGGTTCTGGTTGATCAGGTAATCGATGGGCCAAGCAATACCTTTGGGATTCGCCTTTCATTTCCCAATCCTAATAATCGCCTGCCTAGCGGTTTGAAATGCCGGGTCAGTTTTGACGGCGTTACATTGAACTTACTGGATACTCGCAACTTACCCTAAGGCTATTAAAACCAAACGTGGTTATTTGACTGGGGTATAGATTATTTTTTTATGAGCTGCAGTATTGTAGAAAAATGTGCCAAAATAATTAATTAGAGTATTTTTTGAGCAGTTCTGTGTTCTGCCCGACAGAGGCAATAAATAGCGATTCTAATAATAGAGAAAGACGGTTTACGGATACCTGATGTACCTGCTTGGCTTATCAAGGTGTTGCGTTAAATCAGGTTTATGCAGAGGTAAGTACCGCTAGGGTTTGGCGGATGCGCATAAATCACAAGGATGCATTGGTTATTAACCAGTCCTTAAACCCAAACGAAACGTTCGAGATTCATGTCCAGACCACCGCGTCATCGCCGCCCGTTAATCGAAGCCCTTGAGCCGAGATTACTTTTCTCCGCTACGGCGGATATTGCTGTTTTTGACGATGGCAATTCCGATGGCCAGTATCTGGCACAGGCGGCGGAACAGGTTGATCTGGTCAGCATTTATATGCCGTCTGAGCCATCCATCATGGAGAGCCAGGCAGGTGATATTGAGCCCCAAGCTGATCTTCCCTTAAGCGAAAACCCTCCGATCACCACGATAGTATTTGTCGATACAGCGGTCGATAACTACAAAACCCTGGTCGAGGATATACGTGCGCGTATTGATTCGGGCGCAGTCGCCATTGTGTACCTGGATTCAACCAAAGACGGTATCGCCCAGATCAGCGATTATCTCGCCGGTGCCTCGGGCATTAGCGCCATCCATGTGATTTCGCACGGCGTAGCCGGCAGCCTCCAGCTCGGCAGTACCGTTGTCAACGAACACAATATTGCGCAATACGCCGGGCAAATGGCGGTCTGGAAAGCGGCATTGGGCGAAGACGCCGATATTCTGCTGTATGGCTGTGATTTGGCCGCAAACCAGAGCGGCCTGAATTTTTTACGTCAGTTAAGTGATTTGACCGGTGCGGATGTCGCCGCCAGTAATGACTTGACGGGCAACAGCCGCGCCGATGCCGATTGGGTGTTGGAAGAAAATGTCGGTGTTGTCGAAACCCAATCCCTGTTTGCGGCCAATGAGCCGATGGAGTGGCAGGGCGCTTTGGCGGACGTCGTTTATGTCAGTATTGCCGCTGCCAATAACCAGGCGACCATTAGTAGCACTAACAATGTTGGCCAGTCATTTCAATATGGAGGCGGTAACTATACGGTTGACCAAATTGGCATCCAGTTGCTGAAAGACCCGGGTGCGGCGCTACAAACTATTACTGTGGAGCTGCGCAATGACTGGCACGGCGCGATCTTGGCTACTGCCAGTATTTCATCGGCCGTCCTTACCGATACCTTCCAATGGGTGAATTTTAATTTTGCCGAGACCAACTTAACCACCTTCACCACCTATTGGATTCGTATCAGCTCAACTGGCACCGATGGGCTGATAAAGACGGCTTACGAAATAGGTAACACTTTTAACAATGGCGTCTATCTGGAAAACGGCAATGGGGATGCAGGGCGTGAATTGGCCATGCGGATTGCCAATAGTGATGGCATTAACGCCGCGCCCACGGTTGCCAATGCTATTCCCAACCAGAGTGTGACTGAAGGGACTGCACTTAACTACAGCTTTCCCAGCAACACCTTTAACGATCCTGACGGCGATAACCTGAGTTACACCGCCAAGCTCACCAACGGCGATCCTTTACCGGCGTGGCTGCAATTCAATCAGGCGACCCGTACCTTCAGCGGTACCGCCGATGACGGCAATGTGGGCACCATCAGTATCCGCGTGACCGCTTCCGATGGTAATGGCCAGGCTGTCTTTGATGATTTTGATTTAACGGTCAATAACCTCGCTGAAGCGCCATTTGTCGTCAATCCCATTGCCGACCAAGTGGCCTCCGGTTTTACCCCGTTCAGCTATCAGTTCCCGGCTTTTAATGAGGCCTCGCCGGTATTTGCCGATCCGGATGTGGGCGGCTCAGTGGTCAGCTACCGCGCAACCCTCGCCGATGGCAGCCCGTTGCCCGGTTGGTTGAGTTTTGATTCAGCCAGCCGCACCTTCAGTGGTACACCGACTAATGGCGATGCGGGCACTATCACCATCAAGTTGTACGGCACCGATAACACTGGCCTGGAGTCGTTGACGCCCGATCAATTCAATATAGTAATCTCGGCAACCGTCAACGACGCCCCGGTCAACACCGTGCCGGGTGCGCAATCGACCAATGAAGACACTGCGCTGGTGTTTAATCTGGCCAATGGTAACCGCATCCAAATCGCCGATGCCGATGCGCTTTCTGCCAGTGTACAGGTGACGTTGAGTGTGTCGAATGGTGTGCTGACACTGGGTGGTACAGCGGGCCTGTCGTTTACCACGGGCGATGGCAACAATGATGCGACCCTGGTATTTACCGGCACAGTTGCCAATATCAACACCGCGCTAGCCACGCTGACTTATACGCCTACCTCCAACTACAGCGGCGCCGATACCCTGAGCATCACCACCAATGACTTGGGCAATTCAGGGACGGGCGGCGCCAAAAGCGATAGCGATACTGTCGCTATTACCGTCAATGCAGTAAATGACGCGCCGGTAAATACGGTGCCGGGCGCCCAGACTGGAACCGAAGACACCGCGCTGGTGTTCAGTGCGGGCAATGGTAATCAAATCCAGATTAATGATGCCGATGCAGGTGGCAGCAATCTGCAAGTCACACTCTCGGTAACTAACGGCACCCTGACCCTTGCAGGAACCACAGGACTTGGCTTTACCACTGGCGATGGCACTGCCGACACTACTTTGGTTTTTACCGGTACCCGTACCGATATTAACGCGGCTCTGGCAACCCTGACCTTTAACCCCACTGCCAACTACAACGGCGGAGCAGTGCTCTCGCTGACGACCAGTGACCTGGGCAATACTGGTTCAGGTGGTACCTTGACTGATACCGATAACGTCAACATCACTATCAACCCCGCCAACGATGCGCCTACCGTTGCGAATGCGATTACCAACCAAAACGCTACCGAAGATGCGGCGTTCAATTTTCAATTTGCCGCCAATACGTTTAATGATATCGATGCGGCCACCACGCTGGTCTATTCAGCACAACTTGCCGGGGGTGGTGCGCTACCGAGCTGGTTGAGTTTTAATGCGACCACGCGCACGTTTAGTGGTACACCTCTGAATGCCAATGTCGGCACAGTATCCATTGATGTGATTGCAAGCGATGGCAGCGGCGGCACAGTGACAGATACATTTGATATTGTGGTCGCCAATACCAATGATGCACCCACAGTCGCCAATGCCATTCCCAACCAGAATGCGACTGAAGATGCCGCGTTTAATTTTCAATTTGCCGCCAACACCTTTGCTGATCAGGATGCTGGCGCGAGCCTGACCTACACTGCGCAATTGGCCGGCGGCGGCGCCTTGCCTGCGTGGTTAACCTTTAACGATGCAACGCGCACTTTCAGCGGCACACCAGCGAATGGTGATGTGGGGACAATATCGGTACGCGTGACGGCGAATGATGGCCTCGGCGGCACAGTGTCCGATACCTTTGATATTGCCATCGCGAACACCAACGATGCGCCTACAGTGGCCAACCCGATTCCGAATCAAACGGCTACTGAGAATGCACTGTTTAATTTCTCGTTTGCGATCAATACCTTTAATGACCAAGACACAGGTGACACTCTAACCTACAGCGCGCAACTGGCCGGGGGTGGTGCACTGCCAGGATGGTTGAGTTTTGATTCAGCCACACGCACATTTAGTGGTACGCCTGCCAATGGTGATGTGGGTACCATATCCCTGGATGTTATCGCCAGTGATGGTAACGGCGGTACGATAACCGATACATTCAATATCGTGATCGGCAACATTGACGACTCGCCGGTACTGGCCATTCCCATCCCAAATCAGAACGCCACTGAAGATGTTGCGTTTAATTTTCAATTTGATGCAGGCACGTTTACTGATCCGGATATGGGGGACGTGCTGACTTACAGCGCAGAAATGGCCGATGGCAGCCCGCTCTTGCCATGGTTGAGTTTTGATCCCGCTACGCGCACTTTTTCCGGCACACCGGCCAACGGTGATGTAGGTACTATTTCGATTAAAGTCACGGCAGCGGATCTCAACGGTGGTCCGGTTGCGACAGATACTTTCGATATTGTGATCGCCAATAGCAACGACGCACCGACCATCGCCAATGCAATTGCCGATCAAAATGCGACGGAAGATTCCGCGTTTAATTTTACCTTTGCTGCCAATACATTTGCTGATCAAGACGTGGGCAATACGCTCACGTACAGCGCACAACTCGCCGGCGGCGGTGCCTTGCCGGCATGGTTAAGTTTTGATTCGGCGACCCGCACATTTAGCGGTACCCCGTTAAATGTCCACGTTGGCACTGTATCGATAGACGTGATTGCAAGCGATGGCAACGGTGGTTCAGTAACGGAAACCTTTGCAATTGTGGTGGCCAATACGAACGATGCGCCCACGGTTGATAATGTTATTGGCAACCAAAATGCCACACAAAATGTTGCGTTTAATTTTCAATTTGCCGCCAATACGTTTTCCGATATCGATGGCAATCCCCTGAGTTATTCCGCACATCTCGCCGGTGGTGGTGCACTGCCTGCGTGGTTAAGTTTTGATTCTGCAACGCGCACCTTTAGCGGTACACCCGCAAATGGCGATGTGGGAACCCTCTCGATTGATGTAATCGCCAATGATGGCAATGGAGGCACTGTTACCGAGACTTTTGACGTTGTAGTGGCAAACGCAAACGATGCGCCCACCGTTGTCATCAGCCCAGCGGATTACAATGCAATTGAACAAGTACCGATTAATTTACACGGCACCGGTATTAGTGTGGCCGATGTGGATGGCGATGCGTTGACCATTACTCTTACCGGAATACATTCTAATAGCAATCTTGCAGCAACTGTTGGAACTACGGGCGTTGTCATTGTATCGGGCGTCAATACCAATACCCTGATCCTCAGCGGCACAGCAGCACAACTCAATGATTTATTTGCGGGAAATAACGGTAGCACTCTTACTTACAGGCTCTCGGGTAATACCCCGGTTGCGAGCGATACACTCACCATCAGCGCAAGCGACGGCAGCCTCTCGGGCAACGACACTGCGACAATTAATATTACCGCCGTAAATGACGGCCCGGAAAATGATGTGCCGGGTGCGCAAGTGACTAACGAAGATACGGCGCTGGTATTCAGTGCTGGTAATGGCAACCAAATCCAGATAGATGACCTTGATGCGGGCAGCAGTGATTTAGAAGTTACACTCTCGGTTACCAACGGTACATTAACACTCGCGGGTGTGGCTGGATTGACCTTTACCACGGGTGATGGAACTGCTGATAGCAGCTTGGTATTTCGCGGAACGCAAGCTGATATTAACGCTGCATTGGCGACGCTAACGTTTAATCCCACAGCGAATTTTAACGGCGCTGCGGTACTGACGATCACCACTAGCGATTTAGGTAATACCGGTACTGGCGGTACGCTCACTGACTCCGACAATATCAATATCACCATCAATGCCGCGAATGATGCGCCCACGGTTGCCACACCCATTCCCAACCAGAACGCGACCGAAGATGCTGCCTTTAACTTCCAGTTTGCCGCGGGTGCTTTTACCGATGCGGATTTAAATGCACTGACCTACAGCGCACAATTAAATGGTGGTGGTGCATTACCCGCATGGTTAAGTTTCGACCCTGTTACCAGAACTTTTAGTGGCACACCGGCAAATGGTGATGTAGGCACAGTCTCAATCGATGTCACGGCAGATGATGGCAACGGCGGAACCGTTACCGATACCTTCGATATTGTTATCGCGAATGCAAATGATGCCCCGACAATAGCGAACGCAATCCCCGATCAAAATGCCACCGAAGATGCAGCATTTAATTTCCAATTTGCCGCAAATACTTTTGCTGATGTTGATGTGGGCAATACATTAACTTATAGCGTGCAGCTTGCTGGCGGCGGTGCCTTGCCTGCATGGTTAAGTTTCGATCCCGTCACCAGAACCTTTAGCGGTACCCCCGCAAATGGTGATGTTGGCAGTGTATCAATCGATGTGATTGCCGATGATGGCAATGGCGGCACCATCACCGATACTTTTTCAATTACGATTACCAATTCTAATGATGCCCCCACAGTCGCCAACGCTATTGCGGATCAAAATGCTGTTCAGGATGCTGCATTTAATTTTCAATTTGCCGCGAATGTGTTTGCTGATGTGGATGTCGGCGATACTTTTACATATAGCGCGCAGCTTGCTGGTGGCGGCGCGTTGCCTGCATGGCTCAGTTTTGATCCCGTCACCAGAACATTTAGCGGCACCCCTGCAAATGGTGATGTGGGCACTGTTTCAATTGATGTCATCGCTGACGATGGCAATGGTGGAATCGTCACTGACACTTTCGATATTGTTGTGGGTGACGCTAATGATGTACCCACAGTGGCGAACGCGATTGCCGATCAAAATGCGATTGAAGATACAGTGTTTAACTTTCAATTTGCGGCCAACGTGTTTGCTGATTCCGATGTCGGCGATACGCTAACGTACAGCGCACAACTTGCGGGTGGCGGTGCATTGCCCGCATGGTTAAGTTTTGATCCTGCTACGAGAACGTTTAGCGGTACCCCGCTCAATGCCAATGTGGGCAGTGTATCAATTGATGTTATTGCCAACGATGGTAATGGTGGTACAGTCACCGACACCTTTGCAATTGTTGTAGCCAATACCAATGACGCACCGACACTGGCGAATCCGATTGCCGATCAAAACGCGACAGAAAATTCGCCATTTAATTTTCAATTCGCTGCCAATACCTTTAATGACCAGGATGTGGGCGATGTATTTACATACAGCGCACAATTAGCGGGTGGTGGCGCATTGCCTGCGTGGTTAAGTTTTGATTCCGCGACTCGCACGTTTAGTGGCACACCCGCCAGCGCCAATATAGGTTCAGTGTCGATAGATGTGATCGCGGATGATGGCAACGGCGGCACCATCCTGGATACGTTTACGATTGTGGTGACAAACCAACCGGTCAATGCACCACCGGTATTACAAAACGCAATTGCCGACCAAATTGCCAACGAAGACTCTTCATTTGGTTTTACCCTTCCCGCCAATACGTTTGCAGATGCTGAAGGTGATGCGCTGAATTATTCTGCGCAATTAGCCGGTGGCGGTGCCTTGCCATCCTGGTTAAGTTTTGATTCCGCGACCCGCACCTTTAGTGGCACACCCACTAATGACGATGTCGGTACTGTTTCAGTGTTAGTCAGCGTGAGCGATGGCAATGGTGGCAGCGCGAGCGATACTTTTGTTATCACCGTCAACAATACCAATGATGCACCGGTTGTCGTTAATCCACCGGCCAACCAAACAGCGCAGGAAAATACTTTTTTCACTGTCAGTTTTAGCAACAACATATTTGCCGATGTGGATGCAAATACCACGCTTGTTTATAGCGCCCAACTTGCCAATGGTGATGCCTTGCCTGATTGGCTGGTGTTTGATGCTGCAACGCTCACATTTAGCGGTACGCCAACAAATAGCGACGCGGGAAATTTATCCATCCAGATTATTGCCAGCGATGGCCTTGCCAATACCAGCGCGCAATTTCAATTAACGGTAATTCCTGTCAATGATGCACCAGTCACCTCAGGGCTTTCACCGATTAATAATCTGGAAGACGCAGCCGGTGATGTGCTGGATTTATTTGCAGCGTTTAGCGATGCAGAAACGGCTGCGAACCAATTGCAATATTTTGTTGTTAGTAACTCCAATCCAACCTTGGTGAGTAGCGCAACGGTTGATGCAACTACCGGTAAGTTGCAACTGAGTTATGGTGCCAATCAATTCGGCAGTGCGGATCTCATTATTCGTGCACAAGATGCCCAGGGCGCGGGCGTAGAAACATCGCTGCGGGTGAATATTGAATCTGTCAACGACACACCGGTTTCAGCCGGTATTGCGGATGTACGTGTGCAGGCGGGTGCCGCGCCGCAGCAGATGAATTTGCAGGCGGTATTTAGCGATATTGAAGATGGGGCTCAGTTGCAATATTCGCTGCTGGCAAATTCCAATCCCGCTGTTGCTACCAACGTCCAAATTGATCCTGCCACCGGCATGATGACGCTGGCGTTTTCATCCAGCAGCGGGGGTGAATCTATAGTTACTGTGCGGGCATTGGATGCCAACGGTGCCTGGGTAGATACACAATTTAAAGTCACCGTCACTGCGGCTGTTGTTCCACCTGTTGTTCCACCAGTCGTGCCGCCGGTTGCTCCTCCGGTGGAACCGCCCGTTACACCTGAAGAACCTGGTACTTTGCCGCCGACTGAACCACCCACAGCGGAGATCCCGGTTACCAAGCCCCCTGTAGATGGACAGACAGGTGATCCGCTGTTGCCTGCAAATCCTGATGGTACTGTCGATACCAATCTACCGGGTACTGGTGGTTCAAGGGATGTAATTACCCCGGACGACGATCGTTCAGAATTCACCTACGTAAACGACCAGTCAAGCCGCG
>Ga0307408_100000733_pt1 | contig 26532 bp, 19 predicted proteins | sample 322Cmetagenome_FD_202116 | JGI IMG/M metagenome (GOLD analysis project Ga0307408, IMG submission 202116) | Maize rhizosphere microbial communities from greenhouse at UC Davis, California, United States - 322HYB-C-3 | ecosystem: Host-associated > Plants > Roots > Rhizosphere > Soil | place...
ATCCTTCCATGAACCACCTCTTATAACCTTTCTCTTCATTGCTGCAGGGGCTTTGTCATCAGAATCATATTGAAGCACTGGATTTAAGTCGTCCACAAACTCAATTGATGATGGGCTAAACGCATCCAGAGTCCACTCGGCTACGTTACCGTTCATGTTATATAGGCCGTATGGGTTAGGTGCATAACTTTTTACCGGAAGAGTAAAGGTTGAACCATCTCTGGTGTAATCACCTTCTCCCTGTTTAAAGTTTACGAGTAATTTTTCTTTCTTGCTTTTTTTGTCTTTGTAAGTTAAAAGTGCTTTAGCCTTTTTAACGTCCGAGGAATCTGTATTCAAACCTGCGGCAGCAGCAGCATAATGCCATTGCGCCTCAGAAGGTAATCTGTAGCTTAAAGCGTATGCCCTTAAAGAATTATTTTTGGTTAATAATGCTGAGTTCGCTTTACCTCTCCAATTTGCATAGGCACGAGCCTGGTGCCAGGTAACTCCAACAACCGGATAGTGGTCGAAGGATCTGGTTTGATAATAATTCTCAGACATGATTTCAACCTGAGAATTCGGGAAATCATTCACCCAAACATCAGTTTCGGGAATAACGCTTATTGTTTCCTTAATATATTTCCCGTCATTAGGGCCTGCAGCGTGGCGGAATGAATAGCCATATTTTACAAGCTCCTTATTTAGGGCGTTTTTACCATTATGTTCAATAATGAGATTAGCAGCCTGAAGCTTAGACTGAATATCGCCATCCTGGCTTTGCCACAAAGGATGCCTGTTACCGTGAGGCCTTACTTTTTTCCAGTCGATTAGTTTACCGGGAGCGCCAGTTGGATCTGCTTGAGCCAAAGCTTTCTTTCCCTTGGAAGATTTTGATTTTCCTTTAACGAAATATTTCTCGTCTTTTAAAATATCGGTAACAGCGATAGAATCGGCAACCCAGTTAACAAATTCCCTGTATTGATAATTTGTAACCTCTGTAGCGTCCATAAAGAACGGGCTCAAGCTAACTTTTCTATCACCTTCAGCGGAACTTTTGTAGGTAACCGTTCCTGATGGCACATAAACCATGCCCGGAGGCGCAAAGACTGTTTTTCCTCTGCTACTATGAACAGCTGGAGCCTCGTAATAATCAACAGATTTACAAGCTGTAAAGCCAGTAGCCATCAATGCTACAGCAAATACTTGAGATTTTGAAAGAAAATTCACTCCGGAAAACCCATTTCTCTTCAATTTTTCTAATAAATTGAACTCATTCATACTTTTACCAATATTTATTGAAATAAGATCAAACTTTTATACAGGAAGCTTGAGCTGTAAAGTTATTTTTTTTAAAACAAAGAAAAAAAATAACCACAATTATTAACAATCTGGCAATTATAAGATTAAAATTTAAGAAACCGAAAAAAAATCACCCTCATAAAAACAATCTTTTTAGATATTTGTAAAAAGACTAGTTTATTCATCCCACCGAGTCAGTTAACCATTAGTTATAAAAATCTCACAATAACCATTTTCAATTAAACCGTGAATTATTTTTTATTAAAAACCAATCGTCAAGTTCAAGCAACTAAATCATAATCAACTATTTAATTAATCAGATTTAAACCTAACGGACAAGCTTACATTCTAATATATTTTCGTTATACTTAAATCTTTACAATTTGTTTCAATCAAAGTATCAACATTTTACCGTATGGACTTTGGCCTGTTTATGCAGTATCCCTTTTCCAAAATCTCAGCAATGACAACCTTGCTATATGTCCCCTTTAGCATCGCAAATATAAAAGCATCTATTCGTCACCACAAGAATCAATCTATACATATACGTCAGTATAAGGTACTTACATTCATTTGTTTTGACAAAATGCTTTCAGTTATTATTAGGATTCGGGCGGCAAAGTAAGGATTTATTTTTCAGAAATCCATCCTGCATAAACAAGCCATTGAAATATTTTGGTTGTTTTTTTGAATCCTGAAGATTTTACCATATCCAGTAATTGAGCTTCCGGAATATAATTTACATCATTTATAATGTGATTAAGCCCCTGTTCAACTATCTCTGAATCTATTTTTTGCCTTTGGACTTCGCAATAAAGTTTAAAATCTTCGGTAGAAGTGTATTTATCCCCAATAATATCGGCATGGATTAATGCTGCACCAGGCTTTAATTTTTTTGCAATTCCGGCAAATAAGTCTTGTTTACTGCTAACTTCGAGGAAATGGGAAACTAAAAGGCAAATTGCGGCATCAAACTCGCCGGAGATATCCTCTATCGTTCCCTCTACAATTTTCGTATTTTTTACTAACTGAAGCTTTTTGCGTGCCAGGGTATTCATCTCCGGTGACGGGTCTATTCCGGTTAGTGTCCAGGAAGGATTTAACTGGGCTAAATTATAGATTTCATTGCCAGAGCCTGAGCCCACTACAAGTATGCTAGCTTCGTTTTTTGGGGTTAACCCAGCTCTTAAAACTGGCGATAGTATATCCAGGAATGTATCGTAAGCTGCAAACCACCTTCTGATATTCCGATCGTAATGCAGCGCCCTGTCGCCTTCAAAAATTTCTTCCTGCACTGAATTTTTTATTTCAAATCCAATTTACAACGTTCATTATCAAGCAAATGTTTATCAAAATCAATTTGAGTAGAATTCAATACTTCCTTTACAATTTCCTTATGCTGTATTTTAAGCTCCTTTCGGCGTTTGCCCTCAACAAAACGCCTAACCTGCTCGTGGCTTTCAAGTATAAGCCCCGGCACCTTAAGTGGTTTGTGTTCATCGTCTATTGCAACCATCGTAAAATAACTGGTATTAGTGTGTTTAATGGTGTGAAGCTTTACGTTCTCTGAAACCACACGGATACCAACTACCATGGAGCTGCTTCCCACATAATTTACGGAAGCCATTAATGTTACCAGCTCCCCTACTTCTACCGGCTGCCTGAAATCTACAGCATCTATTGAGGCAGTTACACAATACGCTGAAGCGTGTTTGGTAGCACAGACATAGGCTACTTTATCCATTAGCGATAAAATTAGGCCTCCATGGATTTTTCCTCCAAAATTAGCATAAGAGGGTATCATCAATTCGGCTAATACTGTTTCAGAGTACCTTACCGGTAAAAAGTCATAAGAATGCATTGGTAAAAATTTAAATTGCAACTAAGGGTTCACTACATTGATCAAACGCCCGTTATAAAATCCTTCGATATTTTTATGGGTTGTATCCATTATTCGCTGACGGGCTTCTTTGCTCATCCAGGCGTTATGAGGGGTTATGAAACAGTTTTTTGCGTTCAGCAATGGGTTTTCTTTATTAGGGGGCTCAATAGTTAAAACGTCTACGCCTGCCCCGGCAATAATGTCATTATTAAGGGCTTCAGCGAGGTCTTGTTCGTTAACCAGCTGGCCTCTGGATGTATTAACAAAAAATGCTGTTGGCTTCATTAGCGAAAGCAATTCTATATTTACAAAAGACAAGTTTTCCGGCTTTAACGGGCAGTGTAAGGAAACGATATCACTTAGTTTAAACAACTCCTTTAAAGTAACATAGTCTGCAATATTAGTATCCTTTCTATTCGGACTATAGTAAAGTACTTTCATTCCGAAAGCTCTTCCTATTTCAGCTACTTGTTTTCCGATATTTCCAAATCCAACCAAGCCAAGAGTTTTACCACTAATCTCTAGTAGAGGGGTAAGTGAGTAACTAAAATCTTTACAATTTACCCAATCGCCTTTGTGTACAGAACTTGAATGCAACCCTACTTGAGTGGTTAATTCGAGGATAAAGGCGAAGGTATGCTGTGCTACTGATGCAGAGCTATAGTCTGGCACATTACATACTTTAATATTTCTTGTCTTTGCCGCTGCAATATCAATTATGTTATACCCTGTAGCTAACACGCAAATAAGCTTAAGGTTAGGCAACTGATTAATTATCTCTTTGCTGAAGGGCACTTTGTTAGTAAGCACAATATCGGCATTAGCACAGCGACTCAAAATTTCCTTAGGCGCGGTACGGTCGTATATTTTTAAGTTCCCAAGGGTTTCAATAGAATCCCAGTTTAGATCGCCGGGGTTAAGGGCAAATCCGTCAGTTGCTACAATATTCATCTTATATATTAGATAGATTGAAACAGCAGCAAAGCTATTAATCCTTCTCAATAAAAGAAGAAACCAGCTAACCTTATATCTACAAAGGAATTATTGAGCCAGGCTTCTGTTAATTTACGCCATACCATTCCTTCAATACCATAAAAATAGAATAGCCCGATTACTTCTGTTTAAGCAATTGGGCTATTCTATCAATACTTGAAGATGTTACTGGGGTAACCTTACAGCTTGCCTGCCTAACAGCTTCCAATCTCCTTTTTGCTTAACAAATGTCAGCATAATAATAAGGTTTACGGATCCTGACTTTCCGCTGTCATTTGTTTGGGCTGCTAGTTTGTGCCTAACAACTGCGGTTTTTCCTACAACCTTAACCAGCTGTTCGCTTAAATCGATAGACACAAAATCTGATTTACCGCTAGCAATTGCCTCTACAAAAGCTGCCTTATCTTCTACTTTTCCGCCAGAATGCCCATACAAAAGCCCATCTGCCGCTATTGCCGACAGGTGGCTACGGTTGCCGCTAATCATGGCACTTTTAAGAGATTCAACAGCTATCTCAACTTCTTTTTCTGCTTTGGTTTGTGCATTTAGGTTAAAAACTATCAATGATGACAGCATCAAGATACTTAAGAGTTTCTTCATCCGGTTAATATGTGTTTTTATTGGTTAAAAATATATAAATTGTTTAAAATATGGGTTTAAATAAAATTTAATGCAATGGCTTATTACTTGTATAAATTTAGCTGCCTTAACAATGTTCCTATGAAATAGCAAGTAAAACATCAACAAGTTAATACGGTTTAAGTATATAAATGCCAGGATTATCCAATCAATTATCCTGCAACCTTTTTAAATATTTATTATTATTCTTGATAAATCCTTATGAGATCCATATAAGTAAGCGCCTACTTTCAATTATGCATTTTAAAACGTTCGTAAAGAGATACTTTCCGGCTTTACTCGTATTTATAACACTTGTTATATTTTCTTCCTGTGCCTACTATGTTGCAGCAAGTTCGGTTAAGGCCAGAAGGATTAAACTTTTTCATTCTGGCGTGCAGCGTGTTATCGAAACAGTAAATAACCGTATGATTGATTATATGCAAATCTTGAAAGGTTGCCAGGGCTTATATTACGCATCGGACTCTGTTACCGCTAAAGATTGGAAAACGTATTTTACAAGCCTGAATGTCTCTGCTAATTATCCGGGCATTCAAGCTATAGCGGCTATTAAATATATCCATCGAAGCAAAGCAGCTGAACTGGAGGCGCAAATGAGAAATAATATAGATGGCAGTTATAGCATAAAATCAAACTTCAAAGCGGAATATTTGGCGCCATTTATCTTCATCGAACCAATAAACAAAAGAAATTTATATGCCATAGGCTACGATCTATGGAGCGAAAGTAGAAGAAGAGAAGGCATGGTGCGTGCAATGATCACCGGGGAGCCGACGATCACAAAACGACTGATTCTTTTACACGAAACAAACGATAACCTGCGTCCGGGTTTTATAATGTTCTTGCCTATTTACTCAAATCCTAAAAGTATAAAAACCCCAGCTGACAGGACCAGGCAGATAAAAGGCTTTGTTTCAAATATTTTTAGGGCAACTGACTTAATGGGGGGCTTACTTAAAAGGTATTCAGATTTAGATGTCGAAATATTCGATGGACGTGAACTTAGTTCAGAAAATCTGCTATACAGCAATATTGGGAACAAAACCACTTCTTCTTTTAATGCCCAATTAAATGCCGATACAACCATTTTTGTCGCCGGAAGCCCTTGGAGGTTCCGCATTAGGCCAAATGAAAACTTCGGCTCGGCTCTGGAACAGCAGCAACCCCTGCTTATTTTAATTTGTGGATTGGCAATAAGCGTTTTATTTAGTGTGCTAATTGCCTTTATTGTAACACGTAACACTCAGGTTACTGATGAGTTAACTAAACGAAAAGTACTGGAAGAAAAGAAGGACGAGTTTATTGGAATAGCAAGCCACGAACTTAAAACCCCTCTAACAAGTATTAAAGCATCTATACAACTTTTGGAAAGGTCTAATTTATCAGACCGTGATAGGTTATTTGTTGAAAAAGCAAACGTTAACATCAAAAAGCTCAATAACTTAATAGGAGACCTACTTGACGTTTCTAAAATACAGGCAGGAAGACTGGAGTTAAACACAAGTAAATTTACCCTATCCGATTTAATTGAAGATAGCATTGAAAACGTTCAGCACATTTACACCTCTCATGAAATTATAAGGCCCGGAAACATTCCTCATCTCGTGCTAGTAGGCGACAAATTCAGGCTTGAGCAGGCTATTAACAACCTGCTTTTAAATGCAATAAAATACTCGCCGCTCAGAAGCCAGATTTTAATCAACACCCGGGTATCGGCCAGATATGTACGGGTTGAAATTATCGACCATGGAATTGGAATTTCAGAAGAGAATCAGGAGAAAATCTTCCAACGTTTTTTCCGTGCCCGGGAGCTTTCGCCGGTTATTTCGGGCTTAGGTGTAGGCTTGTATTTGTCACAGGAAATTGTAAAACGGCATAATGGCCAGATTGGTGTCCAAAGCGAGCTAGGCAAGGGCTCTACCTTTTATATTGACCTACCTATTTAATAATGGGCGCTTAATTTCAAATAAGGGCCCAATTCTATCAGTGAGTGCATATCTTTGCGCAAAACATTCAGCAGCCAAACAATTGGCAATAATGTAAAAATATGATTGAGATTGGCAAGATAAACGAGCTTGAATATTACAATAAAGTTGATAACGGCATATTATTAAATGACGATGGGCGAGAAGTTTTCCTTCCAGCCAAGTACGTTCCGCAAGACATGAAGCAAGGCGATAAACTCGAAGTTTTTGTCTTTATTAATGCCGAAGGCCAGATGATTGCAACAACCCAAATACCATATGCCTGCGTTGATGATTTTGCTTGTTTAGAAGTTGTTGATGTTACCGATAACGGCGCTTACATGGATTTGGGGGTTGACAAAGATGTTTTTGTGCCGAACCGCGAACAGAAACGCCCCATGAAGGTAGGTGAAAAACATGTGGTTTTCATCCACCTGGACGAAAAGAATGACCGGTTACTTGGCTCATCCAAACTTGATAAATATGTGGTTGAAGACGAGTTTGATTTAGAAGAAGGCGACGAAGTTGAACTTCTAATTTGTGATAAAAGTGACCTCGGCTTCAACGCCATTATCAACAACAAGTATATCGGTTTACTATATGAAAATGAACTCTTTGAAGAATTACATACAGGCGATTTAAAAAGAGGTTTTATTAAGAAAATAAGGCCCGAAGATAAAATTGACCTAAGTCTTCAGGCTCAGGGATTTAGCCATATACTAGATACCAAGGAAAATCTTTTAGAATATCTTAAAGACAATGGAGGATTTTTAACATTGGGAGATAAAAGCCTTCCGGAGGATATTTACCGCCGATTAAAAATTAGTAAAAAGGCATTTAAAAAAGCCATCGGAGGATTATATAAGGAACGGCTGATTACAATTTCTGATTATGAAATTAAGCTGATAGATCAAACCGGCGAATAAACTTAAGGCAATCTTAAAACCTGCGATGGTTTAAGATTGCCGCCTATTTACCTCAAAACATGCCTAAAGCCAGCACAATAGCTGAAGTAATTACTCAGCTGGAAGATGTAATTCAATGGAGTAAACAAAACAAAAGCCGCCTCGGGTACTTTGCCTCCTTATACCTTCGTATGACTCGTGCGGTGCAAAAAGGAATAGCAAGCGGAAGTTTTGAAGACGGCCCCCGGATGGAGCGTCTTGATGTGATTTTTGCGAATCGTTACCTGGATGCCTGGCAAGCCTATATCAATAATCAACCCTGCCCTAACGCTTGGTGCACTGCTTTTGATGCCTGCAAAAAATCAAACTTAATTGTATTGCAACATCTGTTGTTGGGCATCAATACCCACATCAACCTTGACCTGTGCATTGCTGCCGCTGAAACCTGTCCGGGCAACGATATAAATCGGCTACAAAACGACTTCAATAAAATCAATGCTGTAATTGCATTTGAATCAGAAAAAGTTCAGTTGCTGCTTGAGAAAATCTGGTGGCCTCTAAAGCTTCTTACACGCATCAGCAATAACCGGGAAGATGCTGTTTTAAATTTCAGTATTGGAATTGCCCGCGAATGTTCATGGGAGAATGCTCTTAAACTTGCTGATGGGAATGCCCAATTTGATGGGGAGTATATTAAGCCAGTCGAATCGTTGGTTATAAAGATCGCAGGGCGGGTTATTAATCCTGGCTTTTTTGTGAGTCTTTTGCTTAAACCCGTCAACTTCATGGAAAATAAAAAGATCGACAGCGTAATTGATATCTTAAATGAATAAAGCCTTTTGAAACTCCCACTCCCCTCTACAGATTAAATTGTCAACAAATTTTTCAACCATTTACAAATTTGAGTCGTTTATACTTAAATATAGCCTAAAATGGAAAACAAGGAAGAGCCTCAAAACCCTAAACCAGTCATTCCAAGTGTTGAACATAACTATGGAGGATATGAAGCCCCCGCGTCTTCGCCGGAAACTATGCATAAAGCTACTAACGAAGGTGTCCCAGTATTTAAATGGATTTTACTTCCCTTAATATTAATTATACTTATAACCTGGCTGCTGTTTCTTACCTAAAAATTACCCGAGCCTATTACAAAATCCCGAGCTTACTTCTTTATTTAATAAACAACATCTGGTGGAGGCGGAACCGGCATCCAATAAGTTACTTCACCTAAATCGGCTTCTGTATGTTTTTGTATTTCGAAATCCCATTTTTTAGCATCCACATAGTACCAGCCAATACCCATATAAAAAGTATTGGTACAGACTAACAAATCCATTTCCTTATCTGGCAACCTGTCTTTTACAGAAATCCACTCCATTGACTTAATTTTGGGCAAAAATATCATAAAAATAACTTGTGTTTGTGCCTCAAGTATGGTTTATAACATTATGGTGATTTATTCAAGTCAATTATTAGTTATTTTAGCTACACTAATACGTTAACAGTTTATGCCCGAATCGTCTTATCAGGCTGCATCAGCGGTTGCGGCAGCAATAGCAACCCATTTTTCTAATCACATCAAAGCGGCATCAGCACACGATACCACCACATTAGCGCCGCAGCCCGATATTAAGATTATTGAATCTATTATCGATGCAGGATTTTGGTCTAGCCTGAGGCGAGAGGAAGGCCATTCTCCCAAAATTTCTCTAGCCTTTTTGCCTCCGGAGAAAGCGCCATCTCCTCTTATTTTTGCCAGGCGCCTGCCATTAACACCTGCTGTGTTAACTAAACTAGCGCCAGGCGTGGAGCGTTCTGGTATTCATATCGGTGTGTGGATTGACGGCGACGACCTTTACTTATGGGGAACCACACGAGCCGTGCCCCCCTTCTGCTTTATTTTAGAAGTTGTTGAACCAGGCTTATTAGTAGTGAAGCACCGCAGGATTGGTGGCTTTGGTAAGTTTGTGAATGTGGCAATTCTGGAAGGTGACCAGGTTAAAATTGTTGCTGAGGAAACTGCGAATATTCCAGATTGCCCCCATCTTTTAACATCATTGCTGGGGCTCTCATCATCAGCCTCATGGAACGATTCGATCAATGTTTTGGTGCAAATAGCTGTTTCTATGCGAGAGCACCGACGTGGCGGCACCTTGCTGATTGTTCCATCGGGCTCGGAAGAATGGAGAAATTCAATAGTACATCCTATTAATTATCCTGTGGTTCCGGCATTTTCCGGGCTTGCCCAATTAATCAGGCAAGATAAACGCGAACGACACAACACAGCCTGGCAAATTGCATTAAACAAAGAAGTTGATAGCTTGGCTGGGCTTACCGCTGTTGACGGCGCAACCATTATTACCGACCAGAATGAATTGCTGGCATTCGGAGCCAAAATACGACGGGCTGCCCATAGCGAGCAGATTGAGCAGGTAATTATTACCGAGCCGATTATTGGTGGCGAAGCTTCTATAGTGCACCCTTCTCAAAATGGTGGAACCAGGCACATGTCTGCAGCTCAATTTGTTTACGACCAAAGGGACTCCATTGCTTTGGTAGCCTCTCAAGATGGCAAGTTCACCATTTTTGCATGGTCGCCGTGTGAATGTATGGTACATGCGCACCGGGTAGATTCGTTGCTGTTATAGATCTGTAATTAAACCGGCTATAGACATGGTTATCAATTGATTAAATGGTTAAACACATGCTATTAGTTAAGCATATTTTATTCTAAATATATTTCCCTGGAGTTTCTTTCGCTAAAAAACACTTACAGGACGAACAGGGACTACAAAAAAACGCCAACTTTCTAACGAAAGTTGGCGACGATCAAATCCCTAAGCCTTGCTAAAGGAACGACTTCGATAAATCTGGCAGTCTTATTGTACGATTATCTTCGATGTAGTAAGCTCATTACCGTTTAACACACGTATAACATATAAGCCCTTTACCCAGCCAGTTACAGACATCATTTCTGTCTCTTCCAATAATGGTTTTGAAACCATTTCCACGCCATTGGAATTAAATATTTTCAGTACTGCTCCGGCCTGTAGCTTCTTCAACTTAATGTACAGCTGATCTGATACTGGATTTGGATATGTCTGAATTTTTGAATCTGTAGCCTCATCTATTTCAATATCTTGAATAGACACACTCAAGCCGCTTTCAGTCGAACAAAGGCCTAATTTATCGCCATGATTTAAGTGCGCTTGCACAGCAGATGAAGCCACACAAATAACCTTTCCGTTATGACAAATTTGCACCTTATCATTGTTGTTGCCGCATCGTACATCTAGAACATTTATCTGTACGGATGATGTTGTTTGGCAGCCTTTTGCATCGGTAACGGTTACAGAATACGTACCAGCTTCGCTTACAGTTATTGATTGCGATGTTTGCTCGCTATTCCATTGATAACTATATGGCGCTGTTCCGCCGTTTGCCATTACACTAATGTTCAAAGAAGAAGGCCCATAACCCAGATAAATAGTATTTTTTTCATCGGTAGAAGAATTCATGGCATACACATCCGGAATAACAGATGTCAATGCAGGGTTCACAGTAATGGTGGTTGCAGCGTTACTGACATTACCATGGATATCGGTTACAGTCCATTCAACTGTTGATACACCGGGATTAAAATCACCGCTAGCATTAACTCCTGTACCGGTCCTTTGCGTAGCGCCATTCACTGAATAAGCGATTGAAGCGACACCGCAGTTGTCTGACGCTATTAATGATGGCAAAGTATAAGAGCTTCCTGCAAAGCAGAAAAATTGTAATGCAGGAGCAGTAACAAGCGGTTTTTGGTTGTCAACAACCGTTACTTGTGCCGTTGCAGAGCTAGAATAACCTTTCGCATCTATACCTGTAAGCGTTACCGTAACTGGCGTTCCAACGTTAGAGCAACCAAAAGCTGTTTGATCTAAAACCAGGTTTAAAGCTCCCGAATGGCTTATAGAACCGCTATCAACTTGTGCAGGAGAAATGGAAGCATTACCGTTTGCATCAACTTCTATCTGTATATTTTTTGTTAGTACTAATGGAGGAACAAAAACATTTAATACCTGGGTTACAGAAACCGCCGCCCCGTAAGTGTCATCGCCATTTTGAGAAGCAGTAATGGTGGTTGTTCCGCCTCCCACAAGATGGATCCTTCCATCGACAATTGTTGCAACACTTTCATCAGAACTACTGTAAGATACTGGCAATGTGGATGAAGCAATAGCCAAAGGATCAAAATCACCATCCCCTATTTTCTTATCTGATAGTGTATTGAATGTAATTGTGTTTGTTTTTTTCTGAACAGTTAATGTTTGAGTTACTGATTCAGCAGGGATATAAGTATCATCTCCCGACTGAGAGGCTGTAATAACCGTTGAACCTGCTCCAACTATATGTATTTGGCCATCAAGTATTTTAGCAACGGAAGTGTCGGAACTGGCATAAATTACCGTCAATCCAGAAGTTGCAGTGGCATCGGCATTAAAATCAGCATCTCCCACTGTTTTTTCAGATAGGGCATTGAAAGTAATAGACTGGCTATTTTTTATCACAACTAAATTGCGTTTTATCGCATCAGCAGGATAGTAATTTGCATCTCCTGGCTGGGTAGCGGTTATTTCGGTTGCTCCTGGACCTACGATGTGGATTTTGCCATCCGCAATTGTTGCCACATTTTCGTTGGAAGTAGAATACACAACACTTAATCCAGAACTTGCTATAGCGGAACCAAAATCTGCGCTTCCCACTTTCATCGTATCAATAGCAGGGAATGTTATAGATTGATAAGCGGGTGCAACTAGCGATTGTAATTCTGTAACGGTTTGAACGGTTTTAACCCAATCAACCTGGTAATTGGTTTCACCAGATGTTATGTCAGCTACTTTAAATTGGAAGGTTGTTAAAGCTGTTGGGCTGCTTAGGGCACCGCTAGTACCAAAGCCGGTTTTTGACATGTCAAAATAATAAATATCATTCCCCACCTTGCCGGTCCATTTATTACTGCCATTGCCAAATGAGCCAAGATTTGTATCAAATATTAGATTTCCAACCTGAGGCTTTTTTAATTTGATTGCTACGATAGGATAATTTGCCGGATACAATGTTGCCCCCGCTGATCTTTTTATATCGCCGCGATAAGATCCGTTAGCTTGTTTGGCAAGATTTACCCTTAAATGCCCTGCATCTGCAGTGCTGCCAGCACCATTGGTAACGGTGCTCCAGCCGTCTGTGCTGGTAACGAAATTATCATTGACTAAGCCTGTTGCAGGGTCAAGCGCTATAAGTTCGGCTACTGTTTTAACCGTTTTAACCCAATCAACCGTGTAGCTTGTTTCACCAGAAGCAATATCGGCTACTTTAAACTGAAAGGTTGTTAGTGTGGTTGCGTCGGATGCGGGTAACATGGTTGGCGTTGCTCCAAAGCCGGTTTTGGTAAGGTCATAATAGTAAATATCCTCTCCTACTTTTCCAGTCCATTTATTCGAGCCATTGCCGTATGTACCCAAATTGGTATCGAAAATAAAATTGCAGGTAGCTGGCTTTTTCATTTTAATGGCAAGAATTGGAAAGTTGCCAGAATGCAGGGTAGTACCATTTTTTTGCATATCCCCCCTGCTCTTCCCGCCGGACTGAACAACCGTGGTAATTTTTAACTGGCCATTTTCGCTGCTGGCAATAGACCCAGATGTAACAGCTTTCCAACTGTCGGTTGTACTGGTAAAATTGTCATCAATTAAGCCTGCATTGGGAAATGGGTGGTCACTAGCACTGTTCAAATAGAAAAATAGCGAACCATAGCCAGGATTATCAGCACCAAATGGCGCCCCTTCCGGACCCATCCTTCCTAATACTGCAAGGGTCTGGGGCATTGGAATACCTTTACGATATACATAGTGATTATATGCGATTTCAAATACGGCTCTTAATTCACCTCTGCCATTCGGAGAGATAGCGGTTGGAGTATAATCCGCATAGTTCTTTTCGCAGTAATCATAACTTGTCTGATAAGGAACATCAAAACCCAGGTTATATTTAGAGGTATATTCGTAGCCTCTAAGAATAGCATTATTATTAGCAGAATAAAGGTCAACTCCTTGCTTTAAAGCCATTTCTGCAAGTTCAGCCAGCGAACCGATTGCTAACATAACGTGTGGCTGGTCTCGGTTACTTTCCTGTAATTGGCCAGCATCTGTAAGCACATAATTTTTGATACTTCCATTGCCTTCTCCATAATAGTAATAGTTTACAGTTTTGTTAAACATGGCAACATCTTCAGTAAAAATGGCAATACCCATCAGCGCTTTCATGCAGATAATATCCCAGTTTCCATGTGCGCAGGGCCTAAAGTTTCCTATTACAGGATAAAAGACAGATTTCAGCATATTTTGGCATTGCAGAATTTTTGCTGCAGGCCATGCCGGATAAATAGAACGCATAATCTCTGCAGCATTAACTAACATAAATCCATACAGGCCATTTAGTTCAGCATCTGCACCAACTATCGACTTTGTAGTAGCAGAATAAGCATCTAAAATCTGTACCGCTTTTAAAGCATGAGCCTCGTTGCCATTAATCTGATACATCAAAGCATTATAATAAGCGGCCAGGAAATCACTTTCAACATTATTTTTAACCGCTCCGCCACCTACGCCATCAATGGTAAGAGAAGCATCTCTTGTAAGAGCGGAATACGGCCCTCTCATTGCATACGTGGCTGAAGCTTTGCCTGAAGCTAATAACTGCTGATAACTCTGGTATGGGCGGCTGACTCTCCGAGTTACAAGGTCTTTGATCCTGTTAAGGTCGGCTGTATTGTGAAGCAGGCCAGGATGAACGAATGCCCCACTAAACTCAAATTGTGGATTGGTGGTACCTGATGGATTTAAAAAGGACCGTAATGCGTCTACTGAGGGGAAGCTCTTCACCCAATCAACCTGATAATAGGTTTTATTCGCTGCAATTTCTTCAGCCGTTAACTCAATATCCGCAACTTTCAATTGAAAGGACGACAAAGTTGTTGGCTGAGTAGTTGAAAGTGTAGTGGTGCCAAGCTTGCCAGTTGAAAGGTCCCAATAAAAAACATTGCCACTTTCCGTTACGATTTTAGTGCCGTTATTGTTACTAGCATTATAAGACCCCAGATTCGTATCAAAGAAGTAGTTTGAACGTGGCGGCTTATTTATTTTAATGGCAATGATGGGGTAGTTTCCAGCGTGGAAAGTTATCCCTCCATTTTTACGGATATCCGCGCGATATTTTCCATTTGAGGCAGGCGCGGGAAAATTTACAACAAGCTTTCCGTTCTGGATTTGGGCTGTAGAACCTGTACTTGCTGCAACCCAGTTGAAAGTGGAGCCAGTGGAAAAATCATCATTTATCAGTCCCGTTTGAGCCTGACTTCTAACAAAAGAAGTGAGTAGCATCATCATGCAAAGCCAACCCGAATTCAATATCCGCGATAGCCGTTTCCAATCGGTTTTGAACGATGTCTGTTCGGAAGAAATTGGTAGGGTAAAAATTTTATTCATACTTGTTAGGGATTAAAGATGGATTGAATTTTTAAGTATCTGTTAAAGGCGTTATACAACTAAAACGATTTAGTATTTTTAGCAAATGATAGCCATTATTTGTTCTCTCATGATTAATACGTTTAAGAATTGGGATTTTTAGTTTACAATCGAAACCAAATATAAATAACTAAATCGTTTTAGTTAAACTTATGCAAAATTTGATACCTTATCAACCTATTACACACTCTGTTGAAGATTTCATTCTAAAAGATAGTTATTTGTTAAGAAATTATCAATTGAGTTTCCAGATTAATGGCGGGCAAAGATTTAATTGCCCGCCATTAATAGAAGTAATTGACTGGATCTAAAGGGTAAGAATTAGTGTGGACTCTGAAATACTAGATTAAAACAAAGGCATCAGCTTGGCCCATGAACCAGAGAAACTGGCAGGAGACAGGCCGATGCCTTTATTTTTAATGGAATAGACTTTTAGTAAAAACTTCCGTCTCCCCTACGCATCAATTGCCTTCCGTTTCTGCTGGCTGCAGCACCGGTCCACTTTTGTGGAGTCCAGCGGAAACTTAACATATAGTAACGGCTTAAAGCGTTTGACTTGGTATCGGTGTAACCATTTTCGTTTATATTACGGTTGATGAAATTATTCTGGTTCATCAAGTCGTATGCTTGAAGGCTTAAAGCTCCATTCCTGCGTTTAAAGAACTGCTTCTCCAGCGAAGTATTGATAATGAAAGGGTTGTTAGTTACGTTGGAACTGATACCACGCACCCAATTCTTGCTGCCGTTGTAGCCAAAAACTAAGGTTTTACTGAAATAAATTCTTCCGTCTACACCAAAAGCCCAGGTTTTGGTACGGATATCGGTAGAGCTTGGTAAGGAGAAATCGGCCTTAAGGTAATTAAACTTTAAACTTGGGTTCATTTCAAACCATTCGGTTGGATTTACCTGAGTACGGAAACGTTGTTCAAAAGTCCAGGTGCGGCCAGTGTTATCAACATCATTACTCATAGAAACGTTATTGTTGAAATTTACAAAGCCATTCAAGCTAACGCTGTACTTTCTGTCTGCTAATTGTTTGGAAATGGAATAGTTTCCATTTGCAGAATAGCTGCCGCCCTTATTAATATAGCGGGTCTCTTTAATGTAACCGTAAATTGAATCCCTTAAATCAACTATGTTGCTAATTACCCTGTTTTCTGTGATGGTTACCTGCCCATTTGTTTGGAACGTAAGCTTTGACCTTGAAATGTAATTGTTGTAAGAAGTATTGATGGAATGCCTGAACGAAGGCTTTAACTTCTCATTACCAAGTACAGGCCTTTGCGGATTAGACACATCACGCACCGGTTGAATCTGGTCAAAAGTTGGTTCGGTAGGGCTTCCCGAATAATTTATGCTGAAACGCTGCTGCCTGGTCCACGAATATTGAAAGCGGGCAATTGGCACCATATTAAAACTTGTCCGGCGAGGATGGGTTCCAAGGCTTTGTTTACTCCCTTCTAATAAAGCTGGCACAGCGGTCAATCCCAACGAAAAATTGTATTTAGTTTTTGTAAAGCGATAGTTCAAAGCAATACGGGTTTCTGTAAACGAGTAGTTATAAATGTTACTCAGCCTATCTACACGAAAAGGCCTATCATTAATATCCAGACTATCGGTAACCGCAATATTATCATACGAACGGCGATTCACCTGTGTGTTTAATTCCAACCTGGAGGATTTACTTAAAGGCTCAGAAAATGTAAAGCTTGCCCTGGCAGTCTTACTTATGTTATCGTTATTGATAATATTATGAACGCCAGCTGTATCGATAACATCGTTCACCTGTGCACTGTCTATTTTGATAATATCAGTATTCCTGTCCCTGACTCTTTCAGCATTACTCTCATTATAACTCAATTGCAAAGAAAGATTTCTCCCTTGCTTAGCGAACATGTGCTGATAAAACAAAGTTCCGCCGTAAGAGGGGGTATTGCTTAAATTGTTCGTGTACGCATTATTAATCTGCCTGTTATATGTTGCGATATCAGCTCCTCGCTGCATAAGGTATCCCTCCTGGTCTCTGCCTGAGCTGCTTAAGCTATTCGACTCCGAATATGTTAGAGATGGCTGTATCCTCAGGAAATCCTTTTTTGAAATATCGTATTCTAACTCAAAATTGAAGTTGTGGTTTTTGGAATCACTTTCGGATTCGCTGTTACTTATAAAGCCTAAAGCACCCAGTGTGCTGTTTTCAACGCCAGAACTATTATTCAGTGAATTATTGTTGTTAAAACCGTATGAGTAACTGGTGTTGACGTTAATTTTCTTTCCCCATTGGTCGCGGTAACTAAGCCCGTAACGGCCAGAAGTTGCAGTACCACCACTACCTCCGATAGATGCCCCCCCGCCTGTGAAACTACTTCCCTGGGCCCCTCCGCCTCCTCCACGATTGCCGCCGCTAGAATTGCCTCCGCCAGCCCCACTTAAGCCCGAAGTATTGTTGTTGCCAGCTACGCCGGTGATGGTGTTATTCAAGGTTGCCTGTACGCCAATCTGCTGATTTCCATTAAAACGCTGTGCGAAAACCCGGCCTTCATATCGTTCGTTATTACCTGCGCCCCCTGTTATGCGGGCAGTGTTTCCTACCGACTTATTAGCTTTGGTAACGATGTTTAGAACCTTTTGAGGATCCCCATCCTTGATACCGGTCCTTGCAGCCTGGTCACCATAATCATCTACAATCTGAATTTTTTCTACGATGTCGGCAGGCAAGTTTTGAATAGCGGTAGCAACATCGCCACCAGAATAGTCTTTACCATTTACACGAGCTCTGGCTACCTGAAGCCCCTGCGCCGTAACCGAACCGTCTGTTCCAACTTCAACGCCCTCCATCTTTTTCAGCAATTCATCCACAGTTGCATTTTCCCTTACTTTATAGTCGCTGGCGCGATATTCTACCGTGTCTTCCTTATATGTTATACTGGGTGTACCATTGATTTTAACTTCAGAAAGGATGTTCGACTGCGACTTCAAAATAATGGGGTCGAGCACTAAACGCCTGGTAGCATCATTATATAAAAAGCGTTTATTATAGTTTATAAACCCAAGACTTTTGACCGTGATGGTAAATTGCCCAGATTTTACGTTATGAAAAATGAAAACGCCATCGGGATTGGTACTTGCTTTGAGAGTATCCTTGGGAGATGTTAGGGTAACCCAGGCGCCTATAACTGCATTGTCGGTGCTGTCTTTAACAATACCGCTTACCTCGTGAGGCACCACCTGTGCAGATACCCTGGCCGTGAGAAAGATAATTGTGATAAAAAGTAAAAGTTTTTTCATTTATTCTGATCTGTGTGTGTGTGTGTGTGTGTGTGTGTGTGTGTGTGATTTTATTTCTTCGAAGGCAGATATTTTCCCCAGAAATCTGCAGGTTCGAATGCTGACGGGTCGAAGTTTCCTCTACCACCACCTCCGAAACCACCTCCGCCACCAAAGCCTGCCCCACCATTATCAACCCTTACAAAGTTTACATTCAACTCTCTGCCGTTTACCTTGATATTGTAAGCAAACTCTTTACCTTCCTGAATACCTGCCAGTTGCAAAGGCATAGCCAATTCGTAAATAAAGGTTCCTTTAGCATCATAGCCCACTGCAACCTTAAGGCCGTGTTCATTATAGATGGAAATCAGAGAATCGGTAATAGAACTAAAGCCAGAAACTCTGATCTCTTTAAATCCAGCTACCTGCTGTTTACGCCGTTCGGCAATCGCTGCAGAATCAACAGTGCCCGAATTTTGACCTTGCCCCATACTATTAAAGCCACCACCCTGCCCTCTTTGCCCGCCGCCAGTACGCGCCTGGCGAACGATTACCGGGAATGTAATGGCAGACGCGTCTTTATCTTTTTTCTTGCCTGAAGCGTTTACTGAAAAAGTAATTCCTCCCATCAAAATCTTGTTGTTGTTAACTCCATCTGTGGATTTTAAAACCAGATACAGGTTTTTATCATCGTTAGAAAGTGTATAAAAGAGCTTGGTATTTTTGTTATAAGCCTGAAATGGCTCTGCTGCATCAACCAACTTGCCATCTACTTTTAAAGGTGAATTTGCCCAAACAGCAGCAGCCTGCACATCCGGAAGTTTCTGGGCACTTAGAGATAAGCTTGCAAGACAGGCCGCAATTGTTAAATAAGAAAAAAGGTTCATGATATAGTATTGTTAAGCAATGTTAAGGATATGAATATCAAGACAGAAATAAATGATACTTTCGAGCAAATAAAAGATACTAAATCCCGTATTTCATCGATTTCCAAAAATATAAAAAGCGCTTACTATTTTCCCATGAAAACAATAAGCGCCTTTTAACGAAATATTTTTTATCTACTTATTTACCGAACTTTTGCTTCAATAGATCAAGCATATCATTGGTAATTGGCTCCGACTTTTCAGGTTTCTGGTAATTAGGATTATACTGTTGCCTGTTTTGGTTAAATTCCTTTTTTTGAAATTGCGGCCTTGCAGCCTGTGCTCCCGAACTTTCTACAGAAACAGTTTTGGTAGTTTCCTGTTTAGCCAGCACCTTTTTGCCGTTCCAGCGAACCCATATTTTTTCGAGGCAGCGCTTGGTATATAAAGGAAAATCGCCTTGTTGCATCCATGAATAGTAGCTTGGCTCCGCGGTAAATACCTCTTCTACACACTTTCCTTTATGTTTTCCAAAATTGAAAACCTCTATTCCCTGCTCATTGAAAACAATGCGGCCAGCAAAATCAACTGGCTTGCTCAGGTTAGTAAAGGCATGTAAAGCGTCTACATCGTTTTTTACAGGGACTGATTTATTGCCACGCTTATCCTCCCATTCGGAATCCTCGTATTTTTCCAGCTGAGCTAAGAGAACCTCGTAAGTGGCCCTTATGTCCGCCTCTGCAGAATGAGCATTTTCTATAGTCTTTCCACAGTAAAATTTATAGGCAGCTTTCAACGTGCGCTGCTCCATCTGGTGGAAAATGTTTTGTACATCCACAAAACGACGATTTTCCAAATCAAAATCAACTCCAGCCCTTAAAAACTCTTCCATCAGCATTGGGATATCAAACTTATTTGAGTTGTATCCTGCCAGGTCGCAATCTGTTAAAAAATCCGCGAACTCCTGGGCAACTTGCTTAAAGGTTGGTTTGTCTTTCACATCTTCATCATAAATTCCATGAATTAACGATGTTTCGAAAGGAATAGGCATTTCTGGGTTTATGCGGGATACTTTAATATCCTGCGTCCCATCAGGAAGCACTTTTAAAATTGCAATTTCAACAATGCGGTCAACACCAATGGCTACACCGGTGGCCTCAAGGTCAAAAAATGCAAGTGGGCGTTTTAAATTAAGTTTCATGTATTGCCAAAGGTCGTAAAAAGCTTTCAGAATTAAATTAAAAATTATCCTGTTTGAAAATATTCAGCTTGTCTTTATCTTTAAAAACCCAACCAATCACATGAAAAGAGTATTACTGGTGGCGGCGTTAATTTTTGCCGCAAAAATTTCTTTGGCCAAAGACTTCCCTTTCGGCAAACCTACTGCAACAGAATTTGAGTTAAAAAAGTATGACAAAGATAGCAGCGCCAATGCGGTTGTTTTAAAAGAATTTGGCACTGCCCAAATCAGCAGTAGTGATGGCAACCTTATTTTTAAGTACCATGTCAGGATAAAACTATTCAACAGCAGGGGATTTAAACATGGCGATATTGCTATTCCTTTACATAAAAACAGCTCGGACGTATTCGAATCTATCAGCGACATTAAAGGCATTACTTTCTATCCGGATGAAGATGGCCTGATCCGCTCCAGTGAATTAGACCAAAAACAAATTTTCAAGGAGAAGAGTGCCGGCAAATACCACGACCTGGTTAAATTTGCAATGCCGAACTTAAAAGACGGAAGTATTATTGAGTACTCCTATGAAATAAACAGCCCTTTTTTTGTGAATTTCAGAAAATGGGACTTCCAATTGGATATTCCTAAAATCTATTCGGAATATAACCCTCATGTCCCTGCATGTTATAATTATAACATCGCATTAAAGGGGGCACTTAAGTTAACCAAGAACACCTCCGTTTTAGAAAAGGAATGTTATACGCCTGGTGGTGGCTTTAAGGCTGATTGTTCGGATTTTACTTTCATAATAGAAGATGTACCTGCATTTCAGGAAGAGGAGTTTATGACTTCGGCTAACAATTTCAAGTCGGCATTAACCTTTGAACTTTCTAATTGGGTTGACTTTTATGGCACCAAACGCAAACGTGCACAGGAATGGAAAGATGTAGACCAAAAGCTAAAAACTGATGAATCCTTCGGAATACAATTAAAGAAGAAAGATTATTTTGCAGAGAAAGTTGCAGCAGTTATTGCCGGAAAAACATCCGAGTTAGAAAAAGCTAAGGCTATCTTCAATTACTGGCAAAAATGGTTTAAATGGAACGGCTATCTTGGTATTCACTCTCCTGATGGCATCAAAAAAGCTTTTGAAAATCATACTGGATGCATTGCCGATATTAACCTTTCCCTGGTTACAGCGTTGAATGCAATTGGCTTAAAAGCAGAGCCGGTTATATCATCAACCAGGAATAATGGACTTGTCAATACATTATTTCCATCGCTGGATGATTTCGATTATGTATTGTGCCGCGTTACGATCGGCGAAAAACCGTACCTGCTTGATGCCAGCGAGCCCTTACTTCCCTTCGGATTACTTCCGCTACGATGCATTAATGATAAAGGCCGGGTGATGGTTATCGGAAAAGAATCTTTTTGGATGGAACTCAACGCATCCCAAAAGGAGAGCCGCACGGTAAACCTGGATTTAAAAATCGGCGAAGACGGTAAAGCAAAGGGCAGTTTAGTGATTTTTTCTGCAGGGTATGAAGCCCTTCAAAAACGGAGTAAGATTAAGTCATTCAACAGCATTGAAGAATTTGTTGAAAATATAGACGAGAGCATGCCGAAAGTAAAATTCCTGAAATCGGCAATAACTAACCTGGATTCTTTAGACAACACTCTTGCGGAAGAATATGCTATTGAGATAGATGCCGCCGGAAAGTTGGAAAAGGATAAGTTTTATATCAATCCATTCTTCTTAGAAAAAATAAAAGAAAACCCTTTTAAACTTGCAGAAAGGCTATATCCAATTGACTGGGGTGCTCCGTCTGAAACCAGAATCGTTTTGAGCCTGACATTTCCAGAGAAATTCGAACTTATTACAAAACCAGACAATGTTGGCCTAGCTGTTCCAAACAATGGAGGCCGCTTTATTTCCCAGATATCTGTTGAAGGGAACACGCTTACCTTCATGAATCAAACACAATTGAGCAAATCTGTTTATGACTCCAACGAATATCCGTTTATAAAAGAACTTTACAATAAAATCATTCAATCTCAACAGGTTGACATCGTATTTAAAAAGAAAATATGAGAAGCTTATTATGTGTATGGGGCTTTGTTATCATGAGCCTTTCGGGTTTTTCCCAGTTTAATTATGCAGTTTCTAATATCCCTAAAAGTCTGTTAAGCCGGGCTGGTGCTGTAGTAGTCAATTCTAACGAAAGCATTGAAGTAAAAGCACTCGATGAGGTTATCTACAAAGGGAAAAAGGTAATTAGTATCTTAAATGCGGCTTCTGGTGGCTATGGGCATATCTATATGTATTACGATAAAACCAGGCAAATAAAATCTGTTAAAGGGATTATTTACAATGAAATGGGCTTGCCAGTTTCAAAGTTTAACGATAAGGATTTTAGAGACCAAAGTGCGGTTAGCGATTTTTCATTGTATGAGGATAATAGGGTTAAGTACTTCCATCCGGCGATAACAAGCTATCCTTATACCATTGAGTATGAATATGAGATTAAGGAAAAGCAGAGTTTCTATTTTCCTGATTGGACTCCAGCGGACGATACCAATGTAGCTATTCTTAGCAGCTCGCTTAATGTTGTTTGCCCAGCTTCATTCAATCTCAGGTTTAAAGAAATAAATTATAGAGGCAAAGCAGAAATTAGTAAAACAGCAGAAACAAGCATTTATAAATGGAGCGTGAGTAATTTACCGGCGATTAAAAACGAGCCCTACAGCCCTGATAGACTTCAATACCTTACTATTGTAAAGCTGGCACCTCAAAACTTTGCTTATCGTAATATTAAAGGCTCTTTTACCAGTTGGAAAGATTATGGTAAATGGATAAATGACAACTTGCTGATCGGCCGCCAGGAGCTTCCGGAAAGTACCAAAAACCAAGTTGCGGAACTGGTAAAGGATATAAACGCCCCCAAAGAGAAAGCGCGAAAAGTGTATGAATACATGCAAAATAAAACCCGGTATATCAGTGTTCAGATTGGTATCGGTGGCTGGCAGCCATACCCTGCGGCAGAGGTAGACAGGCTTGGATATGGCGACTGTAAGGGGCTTGTAAATTATACCAAAGCTTTATTGCAGGCAGCAGGTGTCGAATCCTACTATTCTGTTGTTAAAGCAGGCAGGTTCAAGCAAGATATTTTATCTGATTTTACCAGCCTACAGGGCAATCATATTATTTTATGCTTGCCTTTTAAAAATGATACTACCTGGCTAGAGTGTACCAGTAAGTATATGCCATTTGGGTTCCTTGGCGACTTTACTGATGGGCGGCAGGTTTTAGCCTGTACTCCCGAAGGCGGGAAATTAATGCGCACACCCAATTTATCTGCTGAGGATAGCAAACAGATTAGAAACGCAAGCTTTAAGATAGAGGGCGATGGCTCCATTCGCGGAAATATGCTTACCCGTTTTGAGGGTGCTCAATACAATAATCATGACGTTTTATTAAACGAGCCATATAATGAGCAAATAAAGAAACTTCCCGAACTCTATCCTTTGCCTAACCTGGAAATTGAGTCTCTGGAGTTTAAAAAAGACAAAGGCTTAAAACCGGCTACTACCGAAACGTTGAAATTATTTTCGGGAGGCTATTGCAGCTTTAATGATGGTAAAATCCATATTCCGCTGAACCTCATAAATAAATACCCAATTCCAAAAGAGGTTACCAACAGGGTAAACCCTTTTCATATTGCCAGAGGCTTTATAGACGAAGATACCATCACCTATGAAATACCAGAGGGTTATAAACTGAATACTCCTGCAGATAAAAAAGCCTTCGAAAAAGGTTTTGGAAGCTATCTATGCGATATTAGTATTTCGGGGAATAAGATAATTTATAAGCGAAAACTACAATTAAATGAAGGGACCTATAAACCAGAGGAGTACCAGGAATTCGTAGCCTTTTGCGAATTAGTTGCCGACACTGATAACGCCCGCCTGATCCTTTCTAAGTAATCAGGAGAAAATAAAAATGCCTAGCAAAATACCTACAATCATAATAAGGTAGAGCATTATTTCAGTGCTGGCAAAGCGCTTGTACTTCACCCAAAAAGAATAGTCGCTTTTTTCTTTAGACATAAAAAAAACCGGGAGCTTCAAAACTTCCGGTTCAAAATTACAAAAATACTTTACTAAGCTCCCTGCTTTTTCCATTTGATGGTGCAGCCAATTGCCTTGGTTGTTGCTACCGCGGGCTTTTTACCGGCGGCAATGGCATCAATTGCAGCTTCCACATACTTATTCTTTTCAGGATTGTTACCTTCAGTATCATCGTCAATAGCACCGATGTACTGAACTAGATTTCCTTTCTCTGTTTTCTCTAATACGAATACATGCGGAGTGCGGCTTGCACCGAATTGTTTGGTTACCACATGGTCGGGATCCATAAGATACGGGAAAACAAAATTCTTCTCCTTTGCACGTTGCTGAATTTTCTCATAAGTATCAGCAGGCTGAGCAACAGGATCGTTAGGGTTGATGGCGATTACCGGATAACCTTTTGCTGCATACTTTGTATTCAGGGCGATAACCCTGTCCTGATAGGCTACTGCATACGGGCATGTGTTACAGGTAAATACAACAATGTAACCTTTTGCATTTTTGTAATCGGCTAATGAGACAGTCTTCCCATCATAATTTTTAAGGCTGAAATCTTTAGCGACGTCGCCTATCTGATAGCCGGCCGTCTGAGCCTTTGCAAGCAATCCAATGCTTAACAAACAAAGTGTGAATAGCTTCTTCATAGTTTTATTGAATCGATTTGTAAGTTGTTTCTAATTCCTCGTAGGTAAATTCTTTTTCATAAAATTTCCTTACTGCCTTACTTTTGTTTACGAATAATGTACTTGGCAAAGCACCCGACCATTCCTTGCTTATTTGGTCGATAAACTGTTGCTGATTAGTTTCATTCAACAGGAAAACCTCATTGTTTAGCTTCCTCTTTTGAACAAACGGAACAACGGCTGTTTGAAGCTTTGACTTAAAATCAAGGCTTACCAAAAGCACTTTCAGGTTGTGATTTTTGTAAGAAGATTGCAGTTTTTCGAAATAAGGAAGCTCAGCAATACATGGCGCACACCAGGTTGCCCAAAAGTTGATTACATAAGTTGTGTCTTTTCCCTGGCTTAAGCGAGTTTCTAACTGTTTTAAAGTTAACAGTTTTACTGGTTGCGCCTTCAATTGTAACGTTGCAAACAGTACTAAAATGATGTAAGGTACGCTCTTCTTCATGGGCATAGGAAGCCAGCAAGTTAAAATTATTTAACGAAAGTTGGATTTAAGAAATTGCCGCGTATATAAAATACATTTGTAGCACCTGGGCTATTCGACTTCAGAAAATAAAGGATCATTTTTAACACTTCCGCCATGGGAAAAGTATTTATAATACCAGGGGTCTTTAAGATTGCTAATTATTACTCCTCTGCTGGAAGAGGCATGTACAAAGCGATTATTTTTCAGGTAAACACCTACGTGGCTAAACTTACCGCTGAAATCAAAAAATATGAGGTCGCCTTCTTCCAGGTCTTTTTCATACTTCCGCCTTACATTTTCTGCCATATGCCGAGCCATTCGAGGTAAGTTTCGGTTGTAAATTTCCTTTTCCAAAATGACCGTAAACGCTGAACAATCAACCCCTCTTTTATCTCTGCCAGCAGCTTTGTATGGCACACCTATCCACTCGTCAATAAAACGGTAAAGTTTTTCGTTTTTAATTTCCCTTTCGGATACATCTAACAAAGCCGAATAACGCTCTTTAATTGATCCGCGAAATTCCTTCCCCCTTGCCTTTGCTGAATCTGTAAGTACTTTTTTCGATTTACACGAGAATAAGAAAACACTACTCAATATCATCAGGCCGGCCAATCGTAAACTCAATCTCAACTTCATGCAGCAATATGGGAAAATGATTATCTCGGTAAAATCCGAAGTTTTTAACATTTTAACATTAAAGCTCT
>Ga0307408_100000734_pt1 | contig 26526 bp, 20 predicted proteins | sample 322Cmetagenome_FD_202116 | JGI IMG/M metagenome (GOLD analysis project Ga0307408, IMG submission 202116) | Maize rhizosphere microbial communities from greenhouse at UC Davis, California, United States - 322HYB-C-3 | ecosystem: Host-associated > Plants > Roots > Rhizosphere > Soil | place...
ACGCGCGCATTGCATCAGGGCCAGAGCGAGAAACCGCTCAACTTACAGGCCGTATAGATACGTGCAATCTCAACCTACGGTTCATTTGAAAATTCTCCTTGCAAAACGGGTGGAGTCCATAGATACGTATTTCATGCCAACTCCTCCGTGAAACGTCCCGCACCAATCCGATGCACCATAAGCGTGCACTGCTGCACCGCAATATGCATGAAAGTCCGCTTTTCTTTCATAGGTAACAACGAAACTCCCGAATCTGCCCCGGTAAACACCTGGCACACCTCTTGCAATAGCTAAGGCATAGGATCAAAGGCGATCCTCCCAAACATTCTGCTGGTCCAACGGAGGAACAGCTAAGGACAACGGCGTCCGCCCAGACTGGTGAAATCAGTGCTGAGCGGACGCCGTTTTTATTTCGGGATAAAAAAATGGCCAGCAAAGCTACCAGCATCAATCTGTTCTCAATCTCCTCGGCGCCAATGCGGGCGTTCCACCTGACGTGGATGGCGTTCTTCGTCTGCTTCTTCGCGTGGTTCGCCTGCGCACCGCTGATGCCGATCATCAAAGGTGAATTCGGCCTGACCCCGGCGCAGATCGCCAACATCAATATCGCGGCGGTCGCCATCACCATCATCGTGCGCCTGATCATCGGCCCGATGTGCGACCGCTACGGCCCGCGCAAGACCTACACCGGCTTGCTGGCGCTGGGCTCGATCCCGGTGCTGGGCGTGGCGTTCGCGCAGACCTATGAAACCTTCCTGTTCTTCCGCCTGCTGATCGGCGCGGTCGGCGCCAGCTTCGTGATCACGCAGTACCACACGTCCGTGATGTTCGCTCCCAAAGTCGTGGGCACCGCCAACGCGGCCTCGGCCGGCTGGGGCAACGCCGGCGGCGGCGCGGCACAGGCGGCGATGCCACTGCTGATGGGCGCCATGGTGATGCTGGGCGTGCATGAGTCGATGGGCTGGCGCGCCGCCCTGATGGTGCCGGGCGTGCTGATGCTGGTCATGGCCGTGGTGTACTACAAATTTACGCAAGACTGCCCGGAAGGCAACTACAGCGACTTGCGCGCTGCCGGCCTGGCCATCGAAGGCGGCAAAAAAGGCGGCTGGGACAGCTTCAAGCTGGCGGCGACCAACTACCGCGTCTGGCTGCTGTTCGTCACGTACGGCGCCTGCTTCGGCGTGGAAATCTTCATTCACAACATCGCCGCCACCTACTACGTCGACCACTTCAAGCTGTCCATCGGCCAGGCCGGCATGGCAGCGGGCAGCTTCGGCCTGCTGGCGCTGTTTGCCCGTGCGCTGGGCGGCTACATCTCGGACAAGGCGGCACTGAAAGGCACCCTGAACAGCCGCGTGACCGTGCTGTTCATCATGATGATCGGCGAAGGCATCGGCCTGCTGTGGTTCGCAAAAGCCGAGAGCGTGGCGATGGCCGTCATTGCGATGCTGATCTTCGGCCTGTTCACCCACATGGCTTGCGGCTCGACCTATGCGCTGGTGCCGTTCGTTGACAAGCGCGCCCTGGGCGGCGTGGCCGGCATCATCGGCGCGGGCGGCAACGTTGGCGCCGTGGCCGCCGGTTTCCTGATGAAGGGCACCGGCGACACGCAGCAAACCCTCACCATCCTCGGCGTACTGGTGGCGGCTTCCGCCCTGTGCGCAATCGCAGCGCGCTTCAGCGCGGAAAAAGTAGAAGAGTCGGCGCTTGCCGCCGCTTAAAAACCTCAAGGAGTAAGAACATGAAAATCATCGTCATCGGCCACGGCATGGTAGGCCACAAGTTCCTGGAAAGCCTGGCGACGCACAAGGCGCCTGGCACTAACGTGCAAGTGACGGTGTTGTGCGAAGAACCTCGTCCGGCGTACGACCGCGTACACCTGTCGGAATTCTTTGCCGGGAAAAGCGCGCAGGACTTGTCGCTGGTGAAGGAAGGCTTCTTCGACCGCGACGACATGGTGCTGCGTTTGAATACCCGCGCCACGGTGATCGACCCGGCCGCCAAGACCGTGACGACCAATGACGGTGATGTTCTGTCTTACGACAAGCTGGTGCTGGCCACCGGTTCCTATCCTTTCGTGCCGCCGCTGCCGGGCAAGGACCGCAAGGATTGCTTCGTGTATCGCACCATCGAAGACCTGGAAGCCATGTCCGAATGCGGCGCCCGGTCGAAAACCGGCGTGGTGATCGGCGGCGGTTTGCTGGGCCTGGAGTGCGCCAAGGCGCTGCGCGACATGAACCTCGATACCCACGTGGTGGAATTCGCACCGCGCCTGATGGCGGTGCAGGTCGATGATGGCGGCGCCCGCATGCTGCGCTCGAAGATCGAAGCGCTGGGCGTGACGGTGCACACGGCGAAGAACACCACCGCCATCGTGGACGGCGAAAGTGGTACGCACCGCCTGGAATTCTTCGACGGTTCGCACCTCGATGCAGACATGGTGGTGTTCTCGGCCGGCATCCGTCCACGCGACATGCTGGCCAAGGAGTGCGGCCTGGAAGTCGGCCCGCGCGGCGGCATCGTCATCGACAACAATTGCCTGACCTCCGACCGCGATATTTACGCGATTGGCGAATGCGCGCTGTGGGGCGGCCTGATTTTCGGCCTGGTGGCGCCGGGCTATGAAATGGCGCGCGTGGCCGTCAAGCACATGCTGGGCGAGGCGGCCGAATTCAACGGCGCCGACATGAGCACCAAATTGAAATTGATGGGCGTCGATGTGGCATCGATCGGCGACCCGCATGGCAAGGAAGAGGGGGCGCGTTCGTACCAGTTCATGGATGAACGCAAGCAGGTGTACAAGAAAATCGTCGTGTCGAGCTGCGGCCGCTACCTGCTGGGTGGCGTGCTGGTGGGCGACGCCAGCGAATACGGCACCTTGCTGCAAATGATGCTGAACAAGATGGAATTGCCGGAGTCGCCGGAATTCCTGATCCTGCCGCAATCCGATGGCCAGGCCCGTCCAGGCCTGGGCGTGGATGCGCTGCCGGAGACCGCGCAGATCTGTTCGTGCAACGACGTGTCGAAAGGCGCGCTGTGCGAAGCGGTGGCCGGCGGCTGCACCACCATCGGCTCGCTGAAGAGCTGCACCAAGGCCGGCACCGCCTGCGGCGGTTGCGTGCCGCTGGTGACGCAGGTGATGAAGGCCGAGATGAAAAAGCTCGGCATGGACGTCAACAACCACGTGTGCGAACACTTTGCCTACTCGCGCCAGGAACTGTTCCACCTGATCAAGGTTGGCAACATCCGCACCTTTGATGCGTTGCTGGCGCAGCATGGCAAAGGCCTCGGCTGCGACATCTGCAAACCGCTGGCGGCATCGATCCTGGCGTCGTGCTGGAATGACTTCGTGCTGAAGAAGGAACTCGCCAGCCTGCAGGATTCCAACGATTACTTCCTGGGCAATATCCAGAAAGATGGCACGTACTCGGTGGTGCCGCGCATGCCGGGCGGCGAAGTCACCGCCGATGGCCTGATCGCGGTCGGCATGGTGGCCAAGAAATATGGCCTGTACACCAAGATCACGGGCGGCCAGCGGGTCGACCTGTTTGGCGCCCGCGTCGAACAGTTGCCATCGATCTGGGAAGAACTGATCGCCGCCGGCTTCGAAACCGGCCACGCCTATGGCAAGTCGCTGCGCACCGTGAAATCGTGCGTGGGCTCGACCTGGTGCCGTTACGGCGTCGATGATTCGGTCGGCCTGGCGATCGAGCTGGAACACCGTTATAAAGGCTTGCGTTCGCCGCACAAGATCAAGTTCGCGGTGTCCGGCTGCACCCGCGAATGCGCGGAAGCCCAGGGCAAGGACGTCGGCGTGATCGCCACGGAAAAGGGCTGGAACCTGTACGTGTGTGGCAATGGTGGCATGAAGCCACGCCACGCGGAACTGATCGCGTCCGACCTGGACAAGGCGACCCTGATCCAGTACATCGACCGCTTCCTGATGTTCTACACCCGCACCGCGGACCGCCTGCAGCGCACCAGCGTGTGGCGCGACAACATGGAAGGCGGCCTGGAATACCTGAAGGACGTGGTCATCAACGACAAGCTGGGTATCGCCGCGGAACTGGAAAAAGACATGCAGCACGTGGTCGACACCTATGCCTGCGAATGGAAGCTGGCGGTGGAAGATCCGGAAACCCGCAAGCGCTTCCGCACCTTCGTCAACAGCGACAAGGCCGACCCGAACGTGGTCTTCATGGAAGAACGCGGCCAGATCCGCCCGGCCACGCTGGAAGAGCGCAAGGCCCGCATCATCCCGATCAAAGCAGCTTAATGCGCAAGGAGAACATCATGCATCGTGACAATATGACCGCCAACTGGACCACCGTGTGCGACCTGGCCGACATCGTGCCCAACACCGGTGTCTGCGCCCTGCTGAATGGCGAAGCCGTGGCCGTGTTCCACCTGGACGATGGCGAGCAGCGCGTGTTCGCGGTGTCCAACTTCGACCCGAATTCCAACGCCTCGGTGCTGTCGCGCGGCCTGGTGGGCAACCTCGGCGAGCGCATCGTGGTGGCCTCGCCGATCTACAAGCATCATTTCGACCTGCAAACGGGCGAGTGCCTGGAAGCGCCGGAACATGCGATCGCAACGTACCCGGCGCGGATTGAAAACGGCAAAGTGCTGGTAGGGGCGTAATCATGAAACCCGCGCTGGTAGTGATCGGCAATGGCATGGCTGGCATGCGCACCGTCGAGGAGCTGCACAAGCTCGCGCCGGACCTGTACGACATCACGGTGTTTGGCGCGGAGCCTTACGGCAATTACAACCGCATCCTGCTGTCGCCCGTGCTGGCCGGCGAAAAGACGGTGGACGACATCATGCTCAACACGCGTGAATGGTATGACAGCCACAACATCACCCTGCACGCCGGCGACCCGGTGGTCCACATCGACCGTTCGCGCCGCATCGTGCGCGCGCAGTCGGGCAAGGAAGTGCGCTATGACCGCTTGCTGCTGGCGACCGGCTCGAAGCCGTTCATTATCCCGGTGCCGGGCCATGAGTTGCCGGGCGTGATCGCGTTCCGCGATATCCAGGACGTGGAAACCATGCTGGAAGCGTCGCGCAACCACCGCCACGCGGTGGTGATCGGCGGCGGCTTGCTGGGACTGGAAGCCGCCAACGGCCTGATGCGCCAGGGGATGGAAGTCACGGTGGTGCACGTGACGGACAGCCTGATGAACCAGCAACTGGACAAGCCCGCCGCGGCGCTGCTGCAAAAAGCGCTGGAAGCGCGCGGCCTGCGTTTCCTGCTCAATGCGCAGACCGCCGAGATCACCGGTCCCGAGCGCGTGACCGGCGTGCGTTTCAAGGATGGCACGGAGATTCCCGCCGACCTGGTGGTGATGACGGCCGGTGTGCGGCCCAATATCGAACTGGCCAAGTCGGCGGGCCTGCATTGCGACCGCGCCATCGTGGTCGATGACACCCTGCAAACCTACGATCCGCGCGTATACGCCGTCGGCGAATGCGTGCAGCACCGCAGCGCCACGTTTGGCCTGGTGGCGCCGATCTGGGACCAGGCGCGCGTTTGCGGCGCCCACCTGGCTGGCGCCGGCCACCGCCGCTACGTGCAGCAAGCGTCGCCGACCCGCCTGAAAGTGACGGGTGTAGACTTGTACTCGGTCGGTGATTTCATCGGCGGCGAGGGCAGCGAAGACCTGGTGCTGCGCGACCCGCGCAAGGGCGTCTACAAGCGCCTGGTCTTGAAGGACGGCTGCGTGATCGGCGCGGTGCTGTATGGTGATGTCAAGGATGGGCCGTGGTACTTCGACCTGATCCAGAAGAAGGCCGATATCACGCGCATGCGGCAGACCTTGTTGTTTGGCGAAGAGTTAAGCGCCGCGTGACGGCATTGAAATAAGAGAGAATATCGTGAACCTGTCCACCGTCCCCCTGTCCGTACAAACCACCTGCGCCTATTGCGGCGTCGGCTGTGGCGTGAAGGCGACGCCCAAGGCTGACGGCGGTTTTGAGATTGCCGGCGACACGGCGCACCCGGCCAACGCGGGACGCCTGTGCGTCAAAGGTTCCGCATTGGGCGACACCATCAGCCTGGAAGGGCGCCTGCTGTACCCGATGGTGCGCCCGCAGCGCGGTTCGGACGAATTGCGCCGCGTCTCGTGGGAGGACGCACTGGGACAGGTGGCCGATAAATGGCAAGCCATCATCGATGAACACGGTCCGGACGCGGTGGCGCTATACGTGTCCGGCCAGTTGCTGACGGAGGATTATTACGTCGCCAACAAATTAATGAAGGGTTACGTCGGCAGCGCCAACATCGATACCAACTCGCGCCTGTGCATGTCGTCCGCCGTGGCCGGCCACAAGCGCGCCTTTGGCGAAGACGTGGTGCCGGTCTGCTACGACGACCTGGAACTGGCGGACATGATCGTGCTGGTCGGCTCCAACGCCGCATGGTGCCATCCGATCCTGTTCCAGCGCATCGCCAAGGCCAAGGAAAAACGCCCGGACATGAAGCTGGTCGTGATCGATCCGCGCCGCACCGCCACCTGCGAGCTGGCGGACTTGCACCTGCCGGTCAAGCCCGGCACCGATGTCTGGCTGTTCAATGGCTTGCTGAGCTACCTGAACAAGATCGGCGCGGTCGATCCCGCGTTCATCGCCGAGCACACCAATGGCTTCGACGCCGCGCTGGCCGTGGCCGACGAGGAATGCGGCGATCTCGCCAAGGTGGCGAAGACCTGCCGCGTCAGCGTGGCGGCGCTGACGGAATTTTATGAAGCGTTTGCCGCCAACGCGAAAGTCGTTACCGGCTACTCGATGGGTGTGAACCAGTCGTCGGCGGGGACGGATAAAGCCAACGCCATCATCAATTGCCATTTGATCGGCGGCCGCATCGGCAAGGAAGGCATGGGCCCGTTTTCCATCACCGGCCAGCCGAACGCGATGGGCGGGCGCGAAGTGGGCGGCCTGGCCAATATGCTGGCCGCGCACATGGACCTGGAAAACGCGGAACACCGCAACGCCGTGCGCACGTTCTGGGATTCGCCGCGCATGGCCGACAAGGGCGGCCTGAAAGCCGTGGACCTGTTCCGCGCGATTGAAGAAGGTACAGTTAAAGCCGTGTGGGTGATGGCGACCAACCCGGTGGTCAGCCTGCCCGATGCGGACCAGGTGCGCCGCGCGCTGGCCAAATGCGAACTGGTGGTGTCGTCCGACATCATCGAGCGCACCGATACCAATGCCTTTGCCGACGTGCTGCTGCCGGCGCTGGGCTGGGGCGAGAAAGACGGCACCGTCACCAATTCCGAACGCCGTGTGTCGCGCCAGCGCGCCTTCCTGCCGGCGCCGGGCGAAGCGCGCGCGGACTGGCTGATCATTTCGCAATTCGCGCAGCGCATGGGCTATACGGGCTTTGATTTTGCCAATGCGTATGAAGTCTTCGATGAACACGCGCGCCTGTCCGCCTGGCGCAATGACGACGGCGACTTGCCGCGCCAGTTCAACATGGCGGGCCTGGCGGGGCAGGGCGCGCAAGCCTACGACGCGATGGCGCCGGTGCAGTGGCCGTTGCTGACGGGTGACAAAGAGGGCGCGAAACGGATGTTCTTTGATGGCCGTTTCTCGCATCCGGATCGCAGGGCGCGCTTTATCGCCACCGCGCCGCGCCTGCCGGCCAACTTGCCGGAAGAAGATTATCCATTGACCCTGAACACCGGCCGCGTGCGCGACCAGTGGCACACGATGACGCGTACCGGCCGTTCCGCCAAGCTGGCCGACCACATCCCGGAATCGTTCATCGACATGCATCCGCAGGATGCGCTGATCTACGGCGTGCGCGAAGGCGAACTGGCGCGCATCACCAGCAAGTGGGGCGCGATGGTGGCGCGCGTGCAGCATGGCGGCGGCATTGCGCGCGGCAGCGTGTTCGTGCCGATCCACTGGAACAGCCAGACCTCGTCCGACGCCCGCGTCGGCGCGCTGGTCAATCCGGTGGTGGACCCGGTCTCGGGTGAACCGGAATTCAAGCACACGCCGGTGCGTATCGAGCAATTCCGGGTGAACTGGCACGCGTTCGTGTTGTCGCGCACGGAACTGGACCTGGAGAGTGTGGCGCACTGGACCCGCATCCAGGGCAAGGAATTCGCCCGCTATGAAATGGCAGGCCGCAAGAACATCGACGATTTCACGGCCTGGGCGCGCGAATTGCTGGGCGTGACCGACCCGGATGCGGACTGGCTCGAATATGCCGACAAGAGCGAGCGCATGTACCGCGCCGTGCACGTGGTGAACGACCGCATCGAACAGTGCGTGTTCCTGTCGCCGCGCCTGGACTTGCCGGCGCGCGGCTGGCTGGCCGGCCTGTTCGCGGAAGAGACGCTCTCCGATCTGGACCGCGCCGGCTTGCTGATCGGCCGTCCGATGAAGCAAGGCGTCGATGCGGGGCCGACCGTGTGCTCGTGCTTTGGCGTCGGCCGCAATACGATCTGCTCGGCGATCCGCGATAAGGACTTGAAGAGCGTGCCGGAAGTCACTGCCTGCGTGAAGGCCGGCGGCAATTGCGGCTCGTGCGTGCCGGAACTGAAGAAAATCCTGATTGAAACGCGGGCGGAAATCAGCGCGGAGATGCCCGCCTAAGCCACACGCACTGCATGGCGAACAGCGCGGCAGTCAGTTGCGCTGTTGCAACTAGCCTTTTTGTCACCGAACCAATGCTGGAAATGTGATAAATTGGCTTATCGCTCACAGAGGCCTCTGCCCAGAGACTGACGCCATGCGCCGCACCATCGCATCAAGCCCCGCCTGCCACTCGTACCAGGAACGCATCCCTTAGGTACGCCGGTTCCAGTCTGCACACACGAGGTGCGCGGCCCTGCATTTCCCCCGTTCTTTGGCCGCGTCCGATCAAGACATCAAGCGAGGCTGATATGGCTATCCGGGAAAATTTCACATACACCGACATGGACCTGTGGCTCAACGAAAACCGGGTCACGGAAATCGAGTGTCTGGTGCCCGACCTGACGGGCGTTGCGCGCGGCAAGATCTTGCCGCGCGTGAAATTTACGCAAGAGCGCGGCATGCGCATACCCGAAGCGGTGCTGGGTATGACCGTGACGGGCAATTATCCAACCGACGACGTGGCGTATGACCGCGCGATTTCCAATACCGACCGCGACATGATCCTGCGCGCCGACCCCACCACCATCACCATGGTGCCATGGGCGGCCGATCCCACCGCGCAAGTGATCCACGACTGTTATTTCGCCGATGGCGCGCTGGTCGATTTCGCGCCGCGCACCGTGTTGCGGCGCGTGCTGAAACTGTACGCGGACAGGGGCTGGCAACCGGTGGTGGCGCCGGAACTGGAGTTTTATTTGACGGCGAAAAACGCCGATCCGGACTTGCCGTTAAAGGCGCCGATCGGCCGCAGCGGCCGGGCGGAAACCAGCCGCCAGGTGTACAGCATCGACGCGGTCAATGAATTCGATCCGCTGTTCGAGGATATCTACGATTACTGCGACCTGATGGGGCTCGATGTCGATACCCTGATCCATGAGATCGGCGCCGGCCAGATGGAAATCAACTTCCTGCACGGCGAGCCATTGAGCCTGGCGGACAAGGTGTTCTTCTTCAAGCGCACTTTGCGTGAGGCGGCGCTCAAGCACGACATGTATGCGACCTTCATGGCCAAGCCGATGGCGGGCGAGCCGGGATCGGCGATGCACGTGCACCAGAGTGTCTCGGACAGCAAGACCGGCAAGAACATTTTCAGCAATGAAGACGGCTCGCCGTCGCAGCTGTTCAAGCATTACATCGGCGGCCTGCAGCGCTATATGCCGCCGGCGCTGGCCATCGTGGCGCCGTACGTGAATTCCTACCGCCGCCTGGTGCGGCACACCGCCGCGCCGATCAACATCCAGTGGGGTGTCGATAACCGCACCGTGGGTTTCCGTGTGCCGGAATCCGGTGTGCAGGACCGGCGCGTGGAAAACCGCATCATCGGCGCGGACGCCAATCCCTACCTGGCGCTGGCCGTGACCCTGGCGTGCGGCTATCTCGGCATGACGGAACAGCTGGAGCCGAACGCCGCCACCACCGGCAGCGCCTATGAATTGCGCTATGAATTGCCGCAAAGCCTGTCCGAAGCGCTGTCCGCGCTGCGGCGCGAAGACAAGCTGCGCTTCGTGCTGGGCGACCGTTTTATCGACGTGTATGCGGCGATCAAGGACCTGGAGTACCAGGAATTCATGACGGTGATCAGCCCGTGGGAGCGCGAGCACTTGCTGCTGCACGTGTAGGGCGCCACTATGGCCGTAGCGCGTGGCGGATCAGCGCCGCCAGCGCCTTGCCGTAATGCTCGATTTTTTCTTCCGTCACGTAGGCATAACCCACCAGCAATCCTTTGCGGATCGGCGGCGCCAGGTAATAGGTCGACAGCGCGTTGACCGACAAGCCCGTGTCATGCGCCTGGTCGTGCAGCGCCACATCGTCGGCCCAGTCGGGCAATTCCACCACCAGGTGCAAGCCCGATTCCTGGCGGCTGATGGTGGCCAACTGGCCGGCCTCCGTCCCCAGGTGCCGGGACAGGGTGCGCCGCAGCAGTTCGCGCCGCGCGCCGTACGTGTGCCGCAGCTTGCGCACATGGGTGGTGAAATGGCCCTGCGCGATAAAGTCCGCCAGGGTCGCCTGCACCATCAACTGGCCGGGACGCTGCAAGTCATACAAGGCGCTTTTGAACGGTTCCACCAGGGCCGGCGGCGCCACCAGGTAGCCGACCTTGATGCCCGGGTACAGCACCTTGGAAAACGTGCCCATGTAGACCACGCGGTTGCCGCCGTCCAGGCCCTGCAGCGAGGCGAGGGGGCGGCCGCTGTAGCGGAATTCACTGTCGTAATCGTCTTCCAGGATCCACGCATTCTTGCGCGCCGCCGCTTCCAGCAAGGCGCGGCGCCGGGCCAGGCTCATGACGGCACCGGTCGGGTACTGGTGCGACGGGGTGACATACACCAGGCGCGGCGCGGTCGCCAGGTCGTCCGCATCGAGCGCCATGCCGTCTTCATCGACGGTGACCGGGTGCAGATGGAGGTCGCGCGCCTGGAACACGCGCCGAGCGCCCCAGTAGCACGGGTCTTCCACCCAGGCGGTGTCGCCGGCATCGGCCAGCAATTGCGCGCACAGGTCCAACGATTGCTGGGTGCCGGACGTGATCAGCACTTGGTCGACCGACACGCTGACGGAACGTGACAGGCGCAGATATTCCGTGATGGCGCGGCGCAGCGGCAGGTAGCCGCCGGACTGGCCATAGTCGAGCAAATCGGCGCGGCTATCGCGCCACACGCGGTTTTGCAGGCGCTGCCACTGCTTGACGGGGAACGATGAAAAATCCGGCTCGCCCGGTGCGAACGGCTGGATTTCATAGCGGGCGCCGGCGGCAAACCGCGTCAGTTCCATGCCGCGCCGCGACAGCGTGGCGGCCGCGGGCAATGCCGCCGTGTCGTCTGCGTCATCGCCGGCCCATGCCGCGTGCCGGCCGGCGTTCGCCGCATCGGCTGTGCCGAGGGCATTGACCGCAATCCTGCTGGCACGCGCCACAGTGGCAGGGCGTACTGCCACTGTGGCGTGGATGACATCCTGCTCGCCGCGCGGCGCTTGTTCATTTGACCCTGTGGTCCGCACGTTGCGTTCGCCCCGCTGCGCGCGCGCCATCGCTTGCAAATCCGCAACATAGGTGCCGCTGCCCGCCACGCTGACGACATACCCTTCCGCCGCCAATTGCTCGAAGGCGGCAATCACGGTATTGCGGGCGATCCCCAGGTCTGCGGCCAGGTCGCGGCTCGAGGGCAGCTTGCTGCCGGCCGCCAGCCGGTTCTGGTAAATCGCCGCCTTGGCGGCTTCATACAGGCGGCGCTGGCGTGGCAGGCGGGGCTGGAAGTCCGCTTGCGCCAGGGTGGCGGCCAGCATTTCCGAGACGGGCGTCATGAAGTGGTTCCATCGATTTGCTAAAAGTGGCGCTCGTCATCATACCAAAACAGGCATATGATGGAACCAGCTTAACAAATATGCCATCCCATGCGCCACCCCATCGTCCTCGTTCCATCGTGCAGCCACCAGATCGGTGCGCACCCGTATTACGCCGCGCAGCACAAGTATGTGGATGCCGTCGTCAGGGGGGCGGCCTGCACGCCGCTGATCGTACCGGCGCTTGGCAATGCAATGGACCTCGCCGCGCTGCTGGCCATCGCCGATGGCGTCATGCTGACCGGGGCGCCATCGAACGTGCATGCCGGCCTGTATGGGCAGGCGGTGCGCGATCCGTCACTGCCGCAAGACCGTGCCCGCGACGCCACGACGTTGCCGCTGATCCGCGCGGCGCTGGAGCGCGGCTTGCCGCTGCTGGCGATTTGCCGTGGCTTCCAGGAAGTCAATGTGGCATTGGGCGGCACCCTGCACCAGGCCGTGCATGAAGTGCAGGGCATGCGCGACCATCGCGAAAGCAAGGACGAGCCGCTGGCGATGCAATATGCACCGGCGCACAAGGTCGCGCTGCAAGCGGGTGGCATGCTGGCGCGCCTGCTGGACGGCGCGCGCGAGATCGATGTCAATTCCCTGCACGGCCAGGGTATCGCCGGCCTGGCGCCCGGCTTGCAGGTGGAAGCGCTGGCCGAAGACGGCCTGGTGGAAGCGTATTCCGTTATCGGGGCGCCGTTTGCGCTGGCCGTGCAATGGCACCCGGAATGGCAAGTCACCGATAACCCGGTATCGATGCGGTTGTTTACTGCCTTTGGCGATGCTTGCCGCGCCCACCGCGACCGTATTCCCTAGCGCCCCTCTCAACCCGTGCCAACCCGGCCATGTCGGCCGGGCCTGAACCTTGAGAGGAACTTATGACGATACGCGAAAATTTTACTTACACCGACATGGATGTGTGGCTCAATGAAAACCGGGTCACGGAAATCGAGTGTTTGGTACCCGACCTGACCGGCGTTGCGCGCGGCAAGATCCTGCCGCGCGGGAAATTCACGCAAGACCGCGGCATGCGCATCCCGGAAGCGGTGCTGGGCATGACCGTGACGGGCAATTACCCGACCGAAGACGATGCCTATGACCGCGCGATTTCGTCGACCGACCGCGACATGGTGTTGCGGGCCGACCCCACCACCATCACCATGGTGCCGTGGGCGAACGACCCGACCGCGCAAGTGATCCACGATTGCTATTTCGCCGACGGCAAGCTGGTCGACTTCGCGCCGCGCACCGTGTTGCGGCGCGTGCTGAAACTGTATGAGGATAAAGGCTGGAAGCCGGTGGTGGCGCCGGAACTGGAGTTTTATTTGACGGCGAAAAACGCCGACCCGGACTTGCCTTTAAAAGCGCCGATCGGCCGCAGCGGCAGGGCGGAAACCAGCCGCCAGGTGTACAGCATCGACGCGGTCAATGAATTCGATCCGCTGTTCGAGGATATCTACGATTACTGCGATTTGATGGGGCTCGACGTCGATACCTTGATCCACGAGATCGGCGCCGGCCAGATGGAAATCAACTTCCTGCACGGCGAGCCATTGAGCCTGGCGGACAAGGTGTTCTTCTTCAAGCGCACCTTGCGCGAAGCGGCGCTCAAGCACGACATGTATGCGACCTTCATGGCCAAGCCGATGGCGGGCGAGCCGGGATCGGCCATGCACGTGCACCAGAGCGTGGTCGATGCGCATACCGGAAAAAATATCTTCAGCAACAGCGACGGTTCGCCGTCTTTCCTGTTCAAGCATTACATCGGCGGCCTGCAGCGCTATATGCCGCACGCGCTGGCCATCGTGGCGCCGTACGTGAATTCCTACCGCCGCCTGGTGCGGCACACCGCCGCGCCGATCAACATCCAGTGGGGCGTGGACAACCGCACCGTGGGTTTCCGCGTGCCGGAATCCGGCGTACAGGACCGGCGCGTGGAAAACCGCATCATCGGCGCGGACGCCAACCCCTACCTGGCGCTGGCCGTGACCCTGGCGTGCGGCTACCTCGGCATGACGGAACAGCTGGAACCGAATGCCGTCACCACCGGCAGCGCGTATGAACAGCGCCATGAATTGCCGCAAAGCCTGTCCGAGGCGCTGGCGGCGCTGCGGCGCGAAGACAAGTTGCGGCATGTGCTGGGCGACCGGTTCATCGACGTGTATGCCGCCATCAAGGACCTGGAGTACCAGGAATTCATGACGGTGATCAGCCCGTGGGAGCGCGAGCACCTGCTGCTGCATGTTTAAGTTATCGACAGGAGAACATCATGACGACACACGATACCCATACCCTGCGTGAACTCGATCATGCGCACTACCTGCATCCGTTCACCGACCACAAGGCGCTCGGTGAAAAAGGCGTGCGCGTGATGGTGCGCGGCGAGGGGATTTACCTGTGGGATTCCGAAGGCAACAAGGTGCTGGACGGCATGTCCGGCCTGTGGTGCGTGGCGATCGGCTACGGCCGTTCGACCATGACCAAAGCCATCAGTGAACAGATCGATACGCTGCCGTTCTATAACAGCTTCTTCAACACCACCACGGTGCCGGCGGTGAACCTGGCGCACCGCCTGTCGCAACTGGCGCCGGCCGGCTTCCAGCACGTGTTTTTCACGGGCTCCGGTTCGGAAGCCAACGACACCAATGTGCGCATGGTGCGCCGCTACTGGGACTTGCAGGGTTACCCGGAGCGCCAGGTCATCATCAGCCGCAATAACGCCTACCACGGCAGCACGATGGCGGGGGCGTCGCTGGGCGGCATGAGCGGCATGCACGAGCAGGGCGGCTTGCCGATTCCCGGCATCGTGCATATCGGCCAGCCCAACTATATCGAGTCCGGCGTTGGCATGACGCGTGAGGAATTCGGCGTCAAGGCCGCCTCCTGGCTGGAAGAAAAAATCCTCGAGGTGGGCGTGGACAAGGTCGCCGCGTTCATTGCCGAGCCGGTGCAGGGCGCCGGCGGCGTGGTGATTCCGCCCGATACCTACTGGCCGGAAATCCGCCGCATCTGCGACAAATATGGCATCTTGCTGATCGCCGATGAAGTCATCACCGGCTTTGGCCGTCTGGGACGCTGGTTTGCGTCGGAGCCGTACAAGCCCGACCTGATCACGTTTGCGAAAGGCGTCACGTCCGGTTATATCCCGCTGGGCGGGGTGCTGGTGTCGGACCGCGTGGCCGATGTGCTGATCCGGCAGGGCGGTGAATTCAACCACGGTTTCACGTATTCCGGCCATCCGGTCGCGTGCGCGGCGGCGCTGGAAAACCTGCGTATCATCGAATCGGAAAACCTGGTGGGCCGGGTGGCCGGTGAAACCGGCGCTTACCTGAAGCAGCGCTTCACCGCGCTGGCGGACCATCCGCTGGTGGGCGTGGCGGAAACCTGCGGTTTTGTCGCGGGGCTGAACCTCGTCAAGCGCAAGGCGGAAAACGTGCATTACCAGGTGGCGTTCGATCCCGCGCTGGCGGTGGGCATGGTGTGCCGGGCGCACATGTTCAACAACGGCGTCATCATGCGCGCCGTGGGCGACCGCATGATCATTGCGCCACCGCTGGTGATGACGCACGCGCAGATCGATGAAATGGTGGGACTGATCCGCCACGCGCTGGACCTGACGCTGGCCGAAGTCAAACAGCGCGGCTGGATGTGAAACGCGTGGCAACGGTGGCTCTTGCCGGATTACGCGCTGCGCGCTAATCCAGCCTACAGAATCACAGATTAACGTGGGGCGGATCGTGATCCGCCATGCTCGCAGACCGCATAAGGAGTAATCATGGCAGAAATAAACTGGCACGACCAGGCAGCGGCGTTAAAAATCGACGGCCGCGCCGTCATCAACGGCCAGCGCGTCTGGTCGCGCAGCGAGCAGCGCTTCGATAAATCCTCCCCCATCGACGGCCGCAAGCTGGCCGAGGTCGCCCGCTGCGGCGGGGCCGATGTCGACGCCGCCGTGGCGGCCGCCCGAGCCGCCTTCGAAGACGGACGCTGGGCCAGCGTGGCCCCGGCGCAGCGCAAGCGCACTTTGATCCGCTTTGCCGACCTGATGGTGCAGCACAAGGACGAACTGGCGCTGCTGGAAACGCTCGACATGGGCAAGCCGATCAAATACAGCCAGAGCGTGGACGTGGCGCTGGCCGCCAATTGCGTGCGTTGGTATGGCGAGGCGATCGACAAGATCTACGATGAAATCGCGCCAACCGCCAGCAATTCGCTGGCGCTGGTGACGCGCGAACCGGTTGGTGTGGTGGGCGCCATCATCCCGTGGAATTACCCGATGCTGATGGCGGCATGGAAGATCGGCCCGGCGCTGGCGGCCGGCAACAGCGTGGTGCTGAAGCCATCCGAAAAGGCGCCGTTGACGTCGATGCGGCTGGCCGAACTGGCGCTGGAAGCGGGCATTCCGCCCGGCGTGTTCAATGTGGTGCCGGGCTATGGCAACGAGGCGGGCAGCGCGCTGGCCTTGCACATGGATGTCGACACCATCGGTTTCACGGGCTCCACCCGCACCGGCAAGCTGATCATGCAAATGGCGGGGCAGTCGAATTTAAAGCGGGCATGGACTGAACTGGGCGGCAAGTCCGCCAACATCGTCTGTGCCGATTGCCCGGACCTCGACGCGGCCGTGTCGGCCGCGATCGGCTCGATTTATTTCAACCAGGGTGAAAGCTGCAATGCGCCGTCGCGGTTGTTTGTCGAAGCCGGCATCCGTGATGCCTTCATGGAAAAAGCGCTGAAACTGATCCCCGCGCACATGCCGGGCGATCCGCTCGACCAGGCCACGGAAATGGGCGCGCTGGTCGACGACATGCAGATGAATGCGGTGCTGGGCTATATCGAATCGGGCAAGGCCGAAGGGGCGCGGCTGCTGGCGGGCGGGGAGCGCGTGCGCCTGGAGTCGGGCGGCTATTACGTGGCGCCGACCCTGTTCGACCAGGTGCGGCAAGACATGCGCATTGCCCAGGAAGAGATTTTCGGGCCGGTATTGTCCGTGCTGACGTTCACCGACGTGCACGACGCGGTACGCCAGGCCAATGCCACGCCATATGGCTTGCATGCGGCGGTATGGACCGCCAACCTGACGAAGGCGATCCAGGTTTCGCGCGCGCTGCGCGCCGGGACCGTGCACGTGAACCAGTACGACGGCGACGACATCACGGTGCCGTTCGGCGGCTATAAACAGTCAGGCAACGGGCGTGACAAGTCGCTGCATGCGTTCGACAAGTACACGGAGTTGAAGACGACCTGGATCCAGGTCGGGTAACGCAGCGGCCCGACAGGGCAACCAGGGCCGATATCCCAAATTGCGGAGAGGTGGCGAATAAATAGCGGACAAGGATTCCGTAGGCCGGATTAGCGCCTGGCGCGTAATCCGGCAAGCTGCCACGCGACTTTGGCACGGCGGATTGCAATCCGCCCTACAACTGCCCATCGCGCATGCGCTGGTTGCAGCGCAAGCATATCAATGCATCAGAAGCAGTGTTCCAGTGCCGGGAAACTGCCATCCTTCACCGCCGCCACATAAGCGCTGACAGCCGCGCCGATGCTGGCCTGGCCTTCCATGAAGTTGCGCACGAAGCGCGCCTTACGGCCCGGAAACACGCCCAGCGCATCGTGCATCACCAGCACCTGGCCGGAGCAATCCGGACCGGCGCCAATGCCGATGGTGGGAATCGCCAGCAATTCCGTGACTTCCTTGCCCAGCGCGGTCGGGATGGCTTCCAGCACCAGCAAGGTGGCGCCGGCGGCCTGCAGTTTCAATGCGTCCGATTTCAGCAAGTCCGCGCTTTCCGCGGTCTTGCCCTGCACTTTGTAGCCGCCCAGCTGGTGCACCGATTGCGGCGTCAGGCCGAGGTGGGCACAGACCGGGATCGAGCGCTCCGTCAGGAAGCGCACGGTGTCCACCAGCCAGGCGCCGCCTTCGATCTTCACCATGTGCGCGCCGGCCTGCATCAGCTTGACGGCGTTGGCAAACGCTTCTTCCTTGGTGGCATAAGTACCGAACGGCATGTCGGCCAGCACCAGGGCCGACTTGTTGCCACGGGCCACTGCACGGGTGTGATAGGCGATTTCGTCCAAGGTGACCGGCAGGGTGGAGTCGAGGCCATTGCAAACCATGCCCAGCGAATCGCCAATCAGCAGCACTTCCACGCCGCAGCTGTCCATCAGCGATGCGAAGCTGGCGTCGTAGCAAGTCATCATGGCGATCTTGTCGCCGGCGGCGCGGCGCGCAATCAGCGCGGGCCCCGTCACGGCTTTGCTGGCGACCGGTTTTGCCGGTGCGGGCGTGGTGCTTGCGGCCGGCGCTGGGGTGCTGGCGGCCATTTCATTTCCTTGCAAATAACCAGACATGTGTTCCTCGATTCTGAATATCGCGGCGATACGCTGCGGACCGCGTATTCTAACGCCGAACGGTCATTCTTTTCCGAGCGGGGGCTCGAAGTTTCTTCTTGGAAATTAATTGCGGAAGATAAAGTAGACCGCGCCGATCAGGCACAGGGCGGCCCAGATATAGTCGGTCTTGAACGGCTGGCCCATGTAGATCATGGCAAACGGCACGAACACGGCGAGGGTGATGGCTTCCTGCATGATCTTCAGTTGCGCCAGCGAGAATTGCGTATAGCCGATGCGGTTGGCTGGCACTTGCAGCAAATATTCAAACAGCGCGATGCCCCAGCTGACGATGGCGGCGACATACCACGCCTTGGTGTTCAGGCTTTTCAGGTGGCCGTACCAGGCCACGGTCATGAAAATGTTGGACAGGATCAGCAGGCCGGCGGTTTGCAGGAGGACGGGGATGTTCATGGGGTTTGTGGCGCGAAGATGTATCCCAAACGGAGACGATTGTCTCCGTTTGGGATACGGAAGGGAATTGCTGAAAGGAATTATTCGACCGACTTGAACTCATCATACGTCGCATCCCGCAGCACCGCCTGCGTGACTTCCGCCACTTCCGGGCGGGCTTTCAGCCAGGCCACGGCGGCGTCGAGCTGTTCCTGCGTCAGCGAGGTTTCGCCGATCAGCATGCCGTCGGTGGTGGCGAACGGCTGGCCGCCGCCGAAGCAGGCGACGTACAGGCCATTGGCCTCGACCCATGCTATCCACGCGCCCAGCCACGCTTCGAACGCGGCGCTGTCGAGCACTTGCTTGAAGCGCACCGAGATGTCGCCGCGCAGCTGCTTATAGTCGCCCAGGTGCAGTTTCTTGCGCTGGCGGTTGTTGGTGTTGCGCAGGCGGCGCTGCGATGGTTGGCGCAGGGTGGTCATAAGGTCTCCTTGGTGATGGCCTGGTCTTGGACAGCGGATTCAAAGCAGCGCGCCGGCGCACGGCCCGGGATATTGACGCCGGGGGCGATTTCCAGCAGCGGCACCAGCACGAAGGCGCGCTCGCACATGCGCGGGTGCGGCACTGTCAGTGTAGGCGAGTCGATCTGTTCCTGCCCATATAACAGCAAGTCCAGGTCCAGCGTGCGGGGGGCGTTGCGGTAGGGACGTTCGCGGCCGTGCGCCTGCTCGATCGCGTGCAGCGTTTGCAGCAGGGCTTCCGCGTCGAGCGTGGTGTCGATTGCCGCCACGGCATTGACGTAATCGTCGCCGGACGAATCGATCGGCGCGGTGCGGTACAGGCTGGAGACGGCCGTCACCACACAACCGGGGGCGCGTTCCAGGCGCGCGACCGCATCGATGACATTGGCGCGCGCATCGCCCAGGTTGGCGCCGATGCCGATATAGGCCGTCACCGCGCCGGTAAGCGCGGCAGTCACGGTGCCGGTGAGCGCCATGCGCTCACTCGCCATCAGGGTGGGCTGGCGCCGGTGCGCCGTCGCCGCCTTCGCGGTTGCGCGGACCGCGACGTGGCGCGCGCTTGCGCTTCGCCGCACCGCCGCCTTGCGATTGCGTGTGCAGGCCGGCGATCAGCGCTTCGCGCTCGGTTTCGTCGCCTTCATAGAACGCGGTCCACCACTGGCCCAGTTCCAGGTCGATTTCGCCCGAGGCGCAGCGCAGCAGCAGGAAGTCATAACCGGCGCGGAAGCGCGTGTGCTCCAGCAGCTTGTATGGATTCTTGCCGGTGCGGCGCTCGAAGCGCGGCTGCATCGACCAGATGTCGCGCATATCGGATCCGATCTTGCGCTGCAAGGCCAGTTTCTCGGTCTGCGAATCGAGCACGTCGTCGGCCGCCTGGTGCAAGGCGGGAATCGGGAATTCGCCGGCGGCGAGATACGCGTTCCACTTTTCCAGCACCTGGTGCCACAGCAGCGACGCGAACAGGAAGCCCGGCGACACGGTCTTGCCGGCGTGGATGCGGCGGTCGGTGGAATCGAGCGCCAGGGTGACGAACTTGACGCCCAGCGGCTGTTCCAGCACCACGTCCAGCAGCGGCAGCAAGCCGTGATGCAAGCCTTCCTTGCGCAATTGCTGCAGGCAGGCCAGCGCCTGGCCGGACATCAGCAGCTTCAGCATTTCATCGAACACGCGGGCGGCCGGCACGTTGTTGATCAGCGGCGCCATCACGCGGATCGGCGCGCCGGTGTGCGGTTCGATCGTAAATTGCAGCTTGGCGGCAAAGCGCACCACGCGCAGCATGCGCACCGGATCTTCGCGGTAGCGCGCTTCCGGCACGCCGATGATGCGCAGGGTCTTGGCCCGGATGTCTTCGATGCCGCCGTGGTAATCCAGCACTTCCTGCGTGGCCGGGTTGTAATACATGGCGTTGATGGTGAAGTCGCGGCGCTCCGCATCCTCGGCCTGGGTGCCAAAGGTGTTATCGCGCAGCACGCGGCCATGTTCATCCTTGGGCGCGTTCTCGACCGCGGGACCACGGAAGGTCGTCACTTCCAGCAGATCCTGGCCAAACATCACGTGCACGATCTGGAAACGCTTGCCGATGATGAAGGCGCGCCGGAACAGCCGTTTGACCTGTTCCGGCGTGGCGTTGGTGGCGATGTCGAAGTCTTTCGGCTTCACGCCCAGCAGCAGGTCGCGCACGGCGCCACCCACCACGAAGGCCTGGAAGCCGGCTTCCTGCAAGGTGCTGGTGACCCGTACCGCGTTGTTCGACAGCAGCTTCGGATCGATGCTGTGCTGTTGCGGACCCAGGATGACCGGGCCGCTGGGAGCTTCCTTGCCTTTGACGCCCAGGATTTTGCGGATCAGTTTTTTAATCATTGAACAAATTAATGGTAGGCCAGCCTTGAGCGGCGGCGTGGCTGGTCAGGGTGGCGTTCGGGTTGCAGGCAACCGGGTGCGTCACCACCGACATCAGCGGAATGTCGTTATGCGAATCGCTGTAGAAGTGCGAGCTTTCGAAGTCTTCCAGGCGTTTGCCCAGCTTTTCCAGCCAGGCCTTGGTGTGGACGACTTTGCCGGCACCCTGGGTCGGCGTGCCCAGCAGCTTGCCGGTGATGGCGCCGTCGCTGGAAACTTCCGGCATGGCGGCAATCAGGTGTTCCACGCCCAGCGCGTCGGCGATCGGTTTCGTCACGAAGTGGTTGGTGGCGGTCACGATGGCCACCAGGTCGCCCGCGTCGAGGTGCTGCCGCAGCAGGGCCTGGGCGGACGGGCGGATCGCCGGGGTGATCACTTCGCGCATGAATTGCGCCTGCATTTCATCGAGCTTGGCGCGCGGGAAGCTGGCCAGGGTACCCAGCGAGAATTCCAGGTATTCCACCGGATCGAGCGTGCCGGCCTGGTATTGGGCGAAAAATGTCTCGTTGCGGCGGGCGAATTCCGTGGCGTCGACGGCGCCGATACGGCACAGGAATTGTCCCCATTCGAAATCGGAATCAATCGGCAACAGGGTGTGGTCGAGGTCAAACAGGGCCAGTTTCATCATTTTTGAGCTTGTTCCTGCAGCCACTCGCGCAGCAGCGGCAGGGTAATCGGGCGTTGGGTTTCGAGGGAATAGCGGTCCAGCGCATCCAGCATTTCGGACAGTGAACTCATGTCACGCCGGTAATGGGAAAGCAAATAGGGTAACACGCCGGCCGACAGCGTCAATCCCCGGGCCGCCGCCGCCGTGGTCAAAGCGGCAATCTTTTCATCGTCCGTCAGGCTGTGCAGGTGGTAAATCAGGCCCCAGCCCATGCGGGTGCGCAAATCTTCACGGACCGGCAGCACGGCCGGCGCGACGGCCCCGCTGCACACCATGAAGGCGTTGTTGGCGCGGATTTCATTGAACAACGCAAAAGCGTCGATCTGTGCCAGCGGCGACAGCTTTTCGCAGTCGTCCAGCAGGTACAGGTCGATCTCCGGCGAGTACACGAATTCCGATTCAATCGAAAACGGCGAGATGTAGCGGGCCCGGTCGTCCGCGCCCAGGGCCCGCAGCAAGTGGCTTTTGCCGGCGCCGGTATCGCCCCACAGATAGGCGAAATGCTCACGCGACGTGCGGTCCTGGAACTGGCGCATCAGCGCGGCCAGCTCCGCGTTTTGTCCGATCTCGAAAGAATCGAGGGTGAGCACCGGCTCGGCGCCTAAATCCAGCACCAGTTGTTTCATTGCCTTTGCCCTTGCGTCGTCGTCATCACACTACGCATTATAAAAGCTGCTGGACAGGTAGTGGCGGCGCAAGTGCTTGAAAGCCACCATCAGCACCGCCGATGCCGGCAGCGCCAGCAACACGCCGACAAAACCAAACAGCTGGCCGAACGCCAGCAACGCGAAAATCACCGCCAGCGGATTGAGTCCGATGCGCTCGCCCACCAGGCGCGGCGTCAGGAAGAAGCCTTCAATCACCTGGCCCGCGCCATAAATGACGGCCACCGCGATCACGCCGCTCCAGTCGGTAAATTGCAGCACCGCGGCAATCAGCGCCAGCACCAGGCCCAGGCCAAAGCCGAGGTAGGGAATAAATACCAGCAAGCCGGTCAGGATACCGACCGGCAGCGCCACGTCGAAACCGGCAATCATCAGCGAGACCGAGTAATACACGGCCAGCACCAGCATCACCAGCAACTGGCCGCGCAGGTATTGCGCCAGCAGCGTGTCGACTTCCTCGGCCATGGCGATCGTGCGCGAAATGTAACGGCGCGGCACGCAGTCGGCAATCCGGGCAATCACCTTGTGCCAGTCCAGCAGCAGATAAAACAGCAAGACCGGCACCAGCACCACGATGAACAGCCAGCCCAGCACGGCGGTGCCGCCGGCGCGGCCCCAGACCAGCAGCGAGCGCCAGATTTCATCGCCGGACGAAACCAGTTGCTGGGTCACCAGTTCCTTGATGCCGGCGCTGCTCATCGGCACATTCACCCCCAGTTCGCGCAGGCGCGGCACCAGGGTTTCGCTGGCCTTGGCCAAAAAGGCGGGAATCTGCGCCTGCAGCAGGGGGATTTCACTTTGCAGCACGGGCAGCACAATCAGGCCCAGCGCCATGATGGCGGCGATAAACAGCACCACCACCACCACCACGGCCAGCGCGCGCGGCACGCCGACGCGGCCAAGGCGCAGCCGTTCCAGCCGGTCGACGCCGGGATTCAAGGCATAGGCGATGATGGCGGCGGCCAAAAAAGGCGTCAAAATCGGCCCCAGCGCCAGCAGCAACAGCCAGAATGCCACCCAAACCGCCACCCAGAAGACCGTCTGCTTTTGTTCTACCGAGAGGGGAAAAGGCATAGGGTTAGGGATTTTTGGCTAAAAATGGGAGATTGAACAGGCATTTTGATAGAATAGCGGTCTTGCCGCCACCGACGCCAAAAGCGCTGGAACCGGCCACCGCCTTCTATTTTACCGCCTCCGCTGCGAAATACACCATGAGCCAAACTTCTAATGTTTCCCTGTCCTACCGTGACGCCGGCGTCGATATCGACGCGGGCGACGCTTTAGTTGATGCGATCAAGCCGTTTGCCAAGCGCACCATGCGCGAAGGCGTGATGGCCGGTATTGGCGGCTTTGGCGCCATGTTCGAGATCAGCAAGAAATACCAGGAGCCGGTGCTGGTGTCCGGCACCGACGGCGTCGGTACCAAGCTGAAGCTGGCGTTTGAACTGAACCGCCATGACACCGTCGGCATCGACCTGGTGGCCATGAGCGTCAACGACATCCTGGTGCAGGGCGCCGAACCGCTGTTCTTCCTCGACTATTTCGCCTGCGGCAAGCTGGACGTGCCACAAGCGACCGCCGTGGTCAAAGGCATCGCCCAGGGTTGCGAACAAGCCGGCGCGGCGCTGATCGGCGGCGAAACCGCTGAAATGCCAAGCATGTACCCGGCCGGCGAATACGACCTGGCCGGCTTCGCGGTCGGCGTGGTGGAAAAGTCGAAAATCATCGACGGCACCAAGATCGCCCCGGGCGACGTGGTGCTGGGCCTGGCCTCGTCGGGCGCGCACTCGAACGGTTATTCGCTGGTACGCAAGATTATCGAAGTGGCAAAACCAGACCTGGAAGGCGACTTCCACGGCCGCAAACTGGCCGACGTGCTGATGGAACCCACCCGCATCTACGTGAAACCGCTGCTGGCGCTGATGGCTTCGATGGAAGTCAAAGGCCTGGTGCACATCACCGGCGGCGGCCTGGTGGAAAACATTCCACGCGTGCTGCAAGAGCACCTGACCTGCGAACTCGATGGCAAATCGTGGACCCTGCCACCGCTGTTCCAGTGGCTGCAGCAGCACGGCGGCGTGGCCGACGCGGAAATGCACCGTGTCTTCAACTGCGGCATCGGCATGACCGTGATCGTATCAAAGGAAAACGCGGATGCGGCCGAAGCCCAGCTGAAAGCCGCCGGCGAAACCGTATACCGCATCGGCAAGATCCGTGCACGCCAGGATGGCGAGCACCAGACCATCGTGGTGTGATGCCGGCACGGCGCGTTCATTGAACGCGCCAGTGATGCACGGGAGCGGACCATGCTGTGGCATCGTCCGCTTTTTTCTTGGTGGGAGCGCATATGGTGGGATTCAGGGTAGGCATGGCAGCAGCACTGTTGGCGCTGGCTCCGTATGGCCAGGCGCAGCCGACGGTGCCGGCAACAGGCGCCGGCACCCCGAACGACCCGCGTCCTGCACTGGTGCTGAGCGGCGCGATCGAAATACATAATACGTTCGGCCCATGGCTCGCGCTGATTTATACGGAAGCACTGGGCCGCCTTGGCTACCGGCTTGATTACCGGCCCTATCCAGCCAAACGTTCCAGCATGGTGTCCGACAGCGGCGAAGTGGATGGGGAAATCAACCGTGTCGCCGAATACAGCCTGATGCACCCTGAACTGGTGAAAGTGCCGGTGCCCCATTTTACGATCTGTTTTTCCGCCTACGCGGTCCGCCCGCTGGTACTGGGAAATGGCTGGCAAGCGCTGAAACAGACGGAATTTCGCGTCGAGTATCGCAATGGCGTCGCCTTGCCCAGCGCGCAATTGCCGCTGGTGGTGCCGCCGGAGCGCCTGATGGTGGCCAACAGTGCGCTGCTGGGCCTGCGCAAGCTGCAGGTGGGGCGCAGCGATATTTTTGTCGAAGTCGATGCGGTCGCTGACGCGCTGCTGGCCACTGAAGAATTCCGCGGCACGGCGATCCGTAAAATTGCGTTGATGGACAATGCCGACGTCCATGCTCACCTGAACAAGCGCCACGCCGACCTGGCCCCGAAGCTGGGCCAGGTGCTGGCGGACATGAAAAAGGAAGGCTTGATCGAGAAGTACCGGTTGCAGGCGGGGATGCCGAAACAGCCGTAGATCAGGGTTTTAAAATCTTCGCCACCGGCGCCGGCCGCAGGCGGTACGCATCCGGCATCCCGGACCCCAGCAGCGGCCGCAGGTACAGCCGGAACGCATCGGTGACATCGGTGCCTTCCGGTGTGATGAACGCGTCCTCCATGGTGCGCGTCTTGCCGGCCACTTCGGCCAACGGCAGCAATTCATAGTCGACGGAATAGTAGCCCGTGCGCTTGATGGCGACGGAGCCGTCGCGGTCGCCCCACATGGCAAATTGCACGGCTTTTTCGCCGACCTCGCGCGCTTCGCGCTGGTCCACGTCCGACACGCAGCCGATGAAAGAGCGCTGCAGGTAGCCAAAGGTGTCGCCGCGCACGCGCTTGATGCCCAGCTTGTCCCTGATGGCGTCGCACAGCAAGTCGGCCAGCGCGCCGGTGCCGGACAGTTGCACGTTGCCGTGCGCATCGCGCTCGACTTCCTTGGCCAGCAGGGTGGCGATCGGCTCGCCGGAGGCGTCGTGGATGCCTTCGGAGACGGCAATCACGCAGCGACCATGCCTGGCGTACATGGCTTTCACGTCGGCCAGGAAACGCTCCAGGTCGAACACCCGCTCCGGTATGTAAATCAGGTGCGGCCCGTCGTCGGGGAATTTCTTGCCCAGCGCGGCGGCGGCCGTCAAAAAGCCCGCGTGGCGGCCCATGACCACCCCGACATACACGCCCGGCAGGGAGGCGTTATCGAGGTTGGCGCCGGCAAACGCCTGTGCGACGAAGCGCGCGGCGGACGGGAAGCCCGGCGTGTGGTCATTGCCGACCAAATCGTTGTCGATGGTTTTAGGGATATGGATGCAGCGCAGCGGGTAGCCCGCCGCCTGCGCCTGCTGGCTGACGATGCGCACCGTGTCGGATGAAT
>Ga0307408_100000735_pt1 | contig 26492 bp, 21 predicted proteins | sample 322Cmetagenome_FD_202116 | JGI IMG/M metagenome (GOLD analysis project Ga0307408, IMG submission 202116) | Maize rhizosphere microbial communities from greenhouse at UC Davis, California, United States - 322HYB-C-3 | ecosystem: Host-associated > Plants > Roots > Rhizosphere > Soil | place...
ACGCCTCCGTAAAGTGCGGCACCGCCACCGAGTGGATCGGCCCGTCGAACTCGATCATGTTCGGTTTCAGCTTCACGTAGCGCATGATCTGGTTACCCCAGTACAAATACGCCTGGCCATCCTTGTCGATGAACACCGCCGGGTCGATGTCGTCCCATGAGATATCGGTATCCTTGGTCATGTCATTGGTGATGATGGCCGTGCCGCGCGCATCCTTGAACGGGCCGGTCGGGCTGTCCGAGACCGCCACCCCGATCGCCTTGCCCGGCTTGTCCTTGTGCTCCACCGTCGCATAGAAGTAATACTTGCCATTGCGCTTGGTGACGTCGGCGGCCCAGGCGTCGGCCTTGGCCCAGGCAAAGGTTTGCACGTTCAGCGGCACGCCGTGCGCTTTCCAGTTCTTCATGTCGCACGAGGAATAGACGCGCCATTCCTTCATCACGTAATCCTTATCGTCCGCCTTCGCCTCGTCGCGGCCGACGTACAAATACACGCGCTGGTTGTCCACCAGCGCCGCCGGGTCCGCCGTGTAGATATCGGAAAACAGCGGGTTGGCCGCCATTGCAGGGGCGCACAGCGCCAGGCCGGCTACAGCGGTAGCCAGCACGGATTTTTTTAACATGGGGTCTCCTAGGAAATAAGGCTGTTTCAAAATGCCTGCAGCTAGGCGCAGCGACGAAGACAGTGCCCTTGCACGGCAAGGAGCTGCAACGACTCCGCAGGCTTTTTGAAACGGCCGCTTAGTTATTCTTGGCGCGCAGCGACAGCAGGCGCTGCACCACGCAAAACACAAACAGCAAGCCGCCGATGACGATCTTGGTCCACCACGAACTGAGCGTGCCGTCAAACGCGATCAGGGTCTGGATCACGCCGAGGATCAGGACACCGGACAACGCCCCCGCCACATAACCGTAGCCGCCGGCCAGCAAGGTGCCACCGATCACGACCGCCGCGATGGCGTCAAGTTCCGTGCCCTGCGCATGCAAGCCATAGCCGGACAGCATGTAGAACGCGAACAGCAGGCCGCCCAGCGCCGCGCAAAAGCCGGACAGCGCATAGATCGCCACACGGGTGCGGCCCACGGCCAGCCCCATCATGTGGGCCGATTGCTCATTGCCGCCGATCGCATACACGGCGCGGCCGAACGGCGTGCAATGGCAGACGTAAATGGCGATGGCCAGCAGCGCCAGGGCAATCACGGCGCCCGGCGACAGGAACCCGCCAAACAGCGGCAACTGGGTCTGCGACATGGCGACAAACAGCGGATCGTCGATGGTGATCGATTCGATGCTGATCAGGTAGCACAGCCCGCGCGCCAAAAACATGCCGGCCAGGGTGACGATGAACGCCTGCAGCTTGAAGTAGTGGATCAATGCCCCCTGCGCCGCGCCAAACAAGGCGCCCAGCGCCAGCACGGCAACGATCACCAGCACCGGCGGATAGCCGGCCCGCAGCAGCGCGGCGGCGATCATGGTGGTCAGCGCCAGCACCGACCCCACCGACAGGTCGATGCCGCCGGACAGGATCACAAAGCTCATGCCGATCGCCAGCACCAGCAAAAAGGCGTTGTCGATCAACAGGTTCAAGACCACCTGCAATGACAGGAAGCCGGGATACGCGGCGGCGCCGGCGCCGAACAGCAGCACCAGCAGCACCACGGTGACCAGCGGCGTGAACGACGGCGCAGCCATCAGGGCGCGCCATGGCGATGGCGCTTGCATATTCATTGGCATACCCGTGCTCATACGCCCCTCCGCGTGATCAATTGTTTGAATTCGGCGGACTGCGACAGGCACACCAGGAATACCACGATGGATTTGACGACCATGTTGACTTCGGGCGGGACGCCCAGCGAATAGATGGTATAGGTCAGCGTCTGGATGATCAGCGCGCCGAGGATACTGCCGGCCAGGCTGAACTTGCCGCCGGCCAGCGAGGTGCCACCCAGCGTGACCGCCAGGATCGCATCGAGTTCCAGCAGCAAGCCCGCATTGTTGGCGTCCGCGCTCTTGATGTTGGAACTGATCATCAGGCCCGCCAGGCCCGCGCAGGCGGCGCAGAACACGTAGACAAACAGGATCAGGGTTGCCGTCTTGACCCCGGCCAGGCGCGCGGCCACCGGGTTGATGCCGACCGACTGGATAAACAGGCCCAGCGCCGTCTTGCGCATCAGGAACGCCAGCACGCCGACCACCGCCGCCACCACGAACAGCGAGAACGGCAAGCCCGCCAGGTAGCCGCCGCCGAGGAAGAAATAGGGTTGGTAATACACGGTGACGATCTGGCCGTCGGTCAGCAATTGCGCCAGGCCACGGCCCGCCACCATCAGGATCAGGGTGGCGACGATCGGCTGCAGGCCCAGCGTGGAGACCAATAAACCATTCCACAGGCCGCACAGCAGCGCCGCGCCCATGGCCGCCACCAGCGCCAGCATCAGCGAGTGGGCCGGTTCCATGTCACCGCCCACCAGCATCGCGGCCATGGTGCCAGACAGGGCCACCACCGCGCCGACGGAAATGTCGATGCCGCGCGTGGCAATCACCAGGGTCATGCCCAGCGCCGCCAGCATCAACGGCGCCGCGCGGTTGATGATGTCAACCACGGAGCCATACAGGTGGCCATCCTTCCACTCCAGCCGGAAAAAGCCGGGAATGAAAATCAGGTCGATCAGCAGCAGCGTCAACAGCGCGGCCGCGGGTTTTATCAAGGGGTGTTTCAGCAACTGTTGCATGGTCATGGCCGGCGCCGGCGCAAGCGCGGCGATCCTTAAATTGTTTGGCGCGGGAGCGTTCATACCGTCTCTCCCGCGATGGCTTGCAGCACGCTGCTGTCATTGAGTTCGCCCCGGCGGTATTCGCCGCAGGCCTTGCGGTCGCGCATGATGACCATGCGGTCGGAGGTGCGCACCACTTCCGGCAATTCCGACGAAATGAACAGCACCGACATGCCATCCTTGCACAGCGACGTCACGTAATCCATGATTTCCTCCTTGGCGCGGATATCGATGCCGCGCGTCGGTTCGTCGAGGATCATCAGTTTCGGCTGCGTCGCCAGCCAGCGCGCCAGCAAAACCTTTTGCTGGTTGCCGCCGGACAGCGTGCCGATCGGCGTCTCGATGCCGGCGGTCTTGATGCCAAGCCAGCGCACATAATCCTGCGCCAGTTCCTGCTGGCGTTTCATCGGAATCGCGCGCCACATGCCGGCCCGCGCCTGCATCGCCAGGATCAGGTTTTCCCGCACCGACAGGGATAAAATCGCGCCTTCCAGCTTGCGGTCTTCCGAACAGAAGCCGATGCCGGCCTCGATCGCTTCGCGCGGATTGGCAAACGCCGACGCGCTAGCGCGGCCATCGATGGTGATGGAGCCGCTGTCGGCCTTGTCCGCGCCAAACAGCAGGCGCGCCAGTTCCGTGCGGCCGGAGCCGAGCAGGCCGCACAGGCCCAGCACTTCGCCTTTGCGGATCGTCAGATTGGTGGCGGTGAGCGCGCCGCGGCGGCCCAGGTCACGGGTTTCCAGCAACGGTTCAGACAACTGCGCCGTTGCCCCCGGCAGCGGCGCCGCCACGGCGGCGTTGTCATCGCGCAGCGGCGCGGCGTTATCCGCCACACCGATCATCTTGTTGACCAGCGCCAGGCGCGACAGCTCGCTGCACGGGTATTCCCCTTCCAGCTGGCCGTTGCGCATGACGGTGATGCGGTCGGAAATCGCGTAGGTCTGGTCCAGGAAGTGCGTCACGAACAAAATCGCCATGCCCTGCTCGCGCAGCCTGCGCAGCACGGAGAACAGCAGCTGCACTTCCGCCTCATCGAGGCTGGAGGTGGGCTCGTCGAGGATCAGCACTTTCGCCTGCACGTTCAACGCGCGGGAAATCGCCACCATTTGCTGGATCGCCAGCGGAAAGCGCGACAGCGGCTGCGACACGTCGATATCGACCTGCAGTTGCCGCAGCATGCGCGTCGCGTCGTCGCGCATTTTCTTCCACTGGATTGCGCCAAAGCGGCGCGGGTAGCGCCCGATGAAAATGTTTTCCGCCACCGACAGGTTCGGGCACAGGTTGACTTCCTGGTAGACCGTGGAAATGCCCAGGTCTTGCGCTTCCAGCGTGGAGCGCGGCGCGATCGGCCTGCCCTCCAGCAGGATGCTGCCCTGCTCCGGCGTATACACGCCGGTCAACACCTTGATCAGCGTGGATTTGCCGGCGCCATTCTGGCCCATCAAGGTGTGTACTTCGCCGGGAAACAGGCGCAGGCCCGCGTCGGTGAGCGCTTTCACGCCCGGGAACTCTTTATGAATGCCGGTCAGTTCCAGGACCGGCTTGGTGTTATCCGCCACAGCGTAGCCTTAGTAATTGCGCTTAGTACTTACGGTTTGGCAGTTCTTTGGCCGCCACGTCGGCCGGGAACACCCCTTCAGTGACGACGATGCGCTTGTCCACCGGCTTGCCTTCCACCACCTTGCGTGCCGCTTCCATCAGCTGTGGCCCCAGCAGCGGGCTGCATTCCACCGTCACGTTCAGCTTGCCGGCGATCATGGCCTGGAACGCGCCTTTCACGCCGTCGATCGACACGATGATGATGTCCTTGCCCGGTTTCAGGCCCGCCTCCTCGATCGCCTGGATCGCGCCGATCGCCATGTCGTCATTGTGCGCGTACAGCACGTTGATCGACTTGCCCATCGATTTGAGGAACGCTTCCATCACTTCCTTGCCCTTGGCACGGGTGAAGTCGCCGGTCTGGGTGCGCACCACTTTCAGCTTCGGATTGCCCTTGATGATTTCCTCGAAGCCGGCCTTGCGGTCGATGGCCGGGGCGGAACCGACGGTGCCTTGCAATTCCACGATATTCAATGGCTTGTCGCCATTTTTCTTCGCATAGTCGAGCAGCCAGCGGCCCGCCTTGCGGCCTTCTTCCACGAAGTCGGAGCCGATCAGGGTGGCGTACAGCGACGGATCGCTGACGTTGACGGAACGGTCGGTCAGGATCACGGGAATTTTCGCGGCCTTGGCTTCGCGCAGCACGGTATCCCAGCCCGATTCCACCACGGGCGAGAAGGCGATCAGATCCACGCGCTGGGCGATGAACGAGCGGATCGCCTTGACCTGGTTTTCCTGGCGCTGCTGCGCGTCGGCGAACTTCAGGGTCACGCCTTCTTTCTTGGCGGCGTCCTTGATGGAGGCGGTATTGGCGGTGCGCCATTCGCTTTCAGCGCCGACCTGGGAAAAACCGATCACCAGCGGCTTGGCGGCCAGGGCGTGGGGGATAACGGCCGTAGCCAGTGCCAGCGCGGCGCCAGCCAGAATAGTCCTGCGGATTGGGTGCATGCTTGTCTCCATGGTTGATCTTGGTGCTGTGGCTATGGTAGGAGAAAGCCAAATATCATTCCAATTCAATTTTTTACGCTTGCGATACCGAAATTGGTATGATTAGTGTTATCAATTCAACCAGAGGCTGAAATGAAAAACCTCCCGACATCGCCCCGTCAACTAGTGTACCTCGCACTCACCCTGTTTGCGCCCATGGTCCTGTCGGCCGCGCTGGTTGCCTGGGCGCCGGCCAAGCCCGGCCACACGCCGGCCGATACGTTGATTGCCGGGGGTGTGGTGGCAGGCGTGGTCTTGCTGCTTGGCGCCATCATGGCGGCCGCCGCCATGCGCCACGCGATCGAGATCACACCCGGCGCCATCGTCGTCCGGCACAGCATGTACACGCTGACGCTGGAGCGCGCCGCCGTCACCTCGGCCACGGTGCGCGCCATCGCGTCGATGGACGAAGCGGGACTGGCCACGCGGAAGAATGGGACGGCCCTGTTTGGCTATTATTCCGGCTGGTTTTGGGACAAGCGCGGCGCGCTGACGTTTTGCGCCGCCTCGGCATCGCCGCTGTACCTGGTGACCCTGGAGGGTGACGCCAAATGCCGACACCTGGTGCTGAGCGCCAGTCCCGACATTGCGCACGACATTGCCGCCTGGGCAAACCGCGCCGGGACGGACTGACCGATTTTCACCCCGTGGTCGCCACCGGCCGCCAGCGCCGGGGGACATCCGCGCTCACTGCTTGTGGCCCGCGCCGCAAGCTGCGCCAGCGCCGGCCGCCTTGTCGTCCGCCGGCGGGCACGGCGCCGCGCGCGTGGCTGGCTGCGGCTTCGTGTGCGCCACCAGCGCCGCCAGCAATTCCACATCGCTGTCCGGCGCTGCCTGGTTTTTTTGCGCCGGCGGCGCCGGTTTCTTGTGCGTTTTGACTTTCGCGACCTTTTGTTCAGCCGATTTCGCCTTCGCAAGACGCGTGCGCCGTTCCCTGGCCGGCGCGGACTTGCGCACTTTCGCCACCGCCTTGCGCACCGGGGCGGGTTCGCCCACCGCCTGCGGCGTGTCGATAATGGTGGCCGCCGTTGACGGTTTATCCGCAGGCGATGCGGCCAACGCGGCCGCCAATGCCGCGGCGGGTGCGGCGGGTGCGGCGACCATGGCGGCGTTGGTGGCCGCCGGTTCCGCGCCCGCCCGCTCCGGCTTGTCCACCTCCGGCCCCGTCACGGACGGTGCGCCCGCAGTGGCAACCTGATCACCACCTGATGGCGCCGCGTCCTGTGCCGGCACCCCGTCGGCCGGGCCGGGTTCCGCCGCGCCACGTGCCAGCCCCTGCGACACCGACGCCAACTGCGACACCGTACCCACATCGTGCAGCACCAGCGCCGCCGTGCCGCCCATCGCCACCAGCGCCAGCACGGTCCCGGCCACCAGCCCCTTGCGGCCCGGCCGCGCGCCCTTGCCGGACTGCGCCGCATGGCCGGTCTTGCCGTCCAGTTCACTCAGGATATTGAGGGTCTCGCCCTGCGTCGGCCCGGGCGATAGCAAACTCGGCCTCGCCGTCGCAGGCCGCTGCGGTTCTTCGTTTTGCAAGATTGACTCCTTGATAATTTTCGCGACTTTACCCGAAACCGCCTCAACACGATGCTCCGGTTCAATCGTGCGCGGCATTATCAGAACCACAATATATACTCCGAGCAATGTTTTTTGAATAACTACACAAGCTTGCGGAGGGCATAGTGGTTTTGTTGGTGGTGGCGATGTATTTCCTGCTCGCGTGCCTGGCGACCTGGCTGGTGCTGTTCCCGTCCGGGCGCGAAGTGCTGCTGGGCGCGCTGCACAAGACCGGCGCGCGCTGGCGCGGCAACTGGTCGGTGCTGGCGTCGCGCCTGCGGCGCGCCCGCGCGCATGGCCGCCACGCCTCGCTGCCGTGGCAAACGCAGTGGCAAGCCGCCACCGACCTGCTCCGCAACCACGCATTGCTGTGCGCGGCGGGCCTCGCCTTGCTGTGCTTCCCGCTGCTGGTGGCGCTGCTGGCCGGCAGCCGCCCGGTGTTGCGCGGCTATGAACCGTCCACCCGCGAAGCCAACCCGCAGGTGGCGGCCCTGCTCGAAGGGGAACAACTGGCGCCGCCGCCACCGCTGCCGCCGCTGGTGTTTACCGGCGCCGAGGTCGAACAGCTGCGCCCCATGACCGCTAGCGCCAGCCGCGACTGGGCTTTGCTGGACAAGGAATTCGCGCAGCGCCTGCTGCTGGCGTTCCGCATCATGAAAGAGCGCCATGGCTATGACATGGCGCTGCTGGAAGGTTACCGGAGTCCACAGCGGCAAGATGCGCTGGCCGCGCTGGGTCCCGCAATCACCAACGCCGCCGCCTTCCAGAGCTGGCACCAATACGGCCTGGCCGCCGATTGCGCGTTCATCCGCGACGGCAAGCTGGTCATCAGCGAACAAGACCCGTGGGCCATGCGCGGCTACCAACTATATGGCGAAGTGGCGCAATCGCTGGGCCTGACATGGGGTGGCCACTGGAAGATGCGCGACTACGGCCACGCGGAATTGCGCGTGCCCGGCGCCATGAAATCCGGCAGCGCGGCACACATAACACGTAACGAGGCATCCAACCTATGATCATCGACACACTCCGGTCCCAATTCACCCTGCGCAACGGCTTGCTGCTGGCCGGCTGGCTGGCGCTGGCCGCCGTCCTGCTGGCCGGCACCAGACTGCTGCGCTGGCCGGCATGGCTGCCCTGGGCCCTGCTGGGCGCATTGCTGGCCATTGCCTGCGCCTTCTGGCTGGGCCGGCGCATGCGCCGCCGGCGCGCCTCGCGCAGCCTGGGCGACATGCTGGAAAAGCAGGCCGCGCCGCGCGCCGACGCCATGCAGCGCCAGGAAACCGATGCGCTGCGCCAGCGCATGCTGGCCGCCATCACCACCATCCGCCAATCGAAACTGGGCCAGTATTCCGGCAACGATGCGCTGTATGAATTGCCGTGGTATATGGTGATCGGCAACCCGGCCGCCGGGAAAAGCACCGCGATCGCCAGCTCCGGCCTGCAATTCCCGCTGGCCGACAGCAAGGTCGTGCAAGGCGTGGGCGGCACCCGCAACTGCGACTGGTTCTTCACCACCGACGGCATCCTGCTCGACACCGCGGGCCGCTATGCGGTGGCCGAGGAAGACCGCGCGGAATGGTTCGGCTTCCTCGGCCTGCTGAAAAAGCACCGCGGCAAGGCGCCGATCAACGGCGTCATCATTGCCGTCAGCGTGGCCGAACTGGCGGGCAACCGGCCTGAATTCGCCGTCAACTTGGCCAAGAGCCTGCGCCAGCGGGTGCAGGAAGTCACCGAGCGGCTGGCCGTGCACGCGCCGGTGTATATCGTGTTCACCAAGGCCGACCTGATCAACGGCTTCAATGAATTCTTCCAGGATTGCGAACTCGGAGAACGCGACCGGGTATGGGGCGCGACGCTGCCCTATAACCAGCACGCCACCAGCACCGAGCTGCTCGACTTGTTCGACACCCGCTTCGATGAATTGCACGAAGGGCTAAAGGACATGAGCCGCGCCAGCATGGCGCTGCAATGGCGCGAACACATGCCGCCCGGCGTGTTCACCTTCCCGCTGGAATTCGCGTCCATCAAGGGGCCGCTGCGCACCTTTGTCGCCACCCTGTTCGAGGAAAACCCGTTCCAGTTCAAGCCGGTCTTCCGGGGCTTTTACTTCACCAGCGCGCTGCAGGAAGGCGAAACCGTGTCGGCGTCGTCGCAGCGCGTGGCACAGCGCTTCGACTTGAAACCGCAGGCGCGGGATCACGGCGCCACGCACCAGCAGCAGGGATATTTCCTGCTCAACCTGTTCCGCCAGGTGATCTTCGCGGATAAGCAGCTGGTTGCGCAATACGCCAGCCCGGCCCGCACCCGCATGCGCCAGGCCGCCTTCATCGGCGCAATGGCGGTGGCCGGACTGGCGCTGGGCGGCTGGAGCTGGTCGTACATGAACAACCGCCAGCTGGTGGCCAATGTCGAAGCGGACTTGCAGCAGGCCGCGCGCCTGCAGGACAAGCGCATCGACCTGCAATCGCGCCTGCAGGCGCTGGAGGTGCTGCAAGACCGCATCGAACAGCTGGACAACTACAAGCAAAGCCGCCCGCTGGCGCTGAGCCTGGGCCTGTACCAGGGCCAGGCGCTGGACCGCAAGCTGCGCGAAGAATACTTCCAGGGCGTGCGCGCCGTCATGCTGGCGCCGGTGGCGCAATCGCTGGAAGCGTTCCTGGCCGAGGCCAACGGCGCGGACATCGCCCCGGCCGCGGCCACGGCCACGGCCGGGGCGGCCGGTGCTTCCCCGGCCCCGGCCGCCGCGCAGCCGTTCAAGGATGCCTCGCCCACCAGCGCGGAAGATGCGTACAACGCGCTGAAAACCTATTTGATGCTGGGCGACCGCACCCGCGCCGAAGCGGGCCACCTGAACGACCAGCTGACCCGCTACTGGCGCGCCTGGCTCGATGCCAACCGTGGCGCCATGCCGCGCGAACAAATGATCCGCAGCGCCGAGCGCATGATTTCATTCTACCTGGCGCAAGTCAACGATACCTCGTGGCCCACCATCGACAACAAGCTGGCGCTGGTGGACCAGAGCCGCGACAAGCTGCGCCACGTGGTGCGCGGCTTGCCGGCCCGCGAGCGCGTGTATGCCGACGTCAAGGCGCGCGCAGCCACCCGCTTCCCGTCGATGACCGTGGCCCGCATCGTCGGCGACCAGGATAAGGATCTGCTGCTCGGCAGCCACGCGGTGCCCGGCAGCTTTACCCGCGAAGCGTGGGAGGGTTACGTGCGGGACGCGTTCCGCGAAGCCGCCAACGGCGCCATGCAAAGCGCGGACTGGGTGCTGAAATCGTCGTCGAAAGACGACCTGACCCTGGAAGGCAGCCCGGAACAGATCCAGAAATCGCTGGTGGAACTGTACAAGAACGACTATGCGAAGGAGTGGCGGAAATTCATGCAGGGCGTCACCATCCGCGACCTCGATGGCTTTGAACAGGCCGCCGCCGCCATGAACCGCCTGGGCGACCCGCAACTGTCGCCGCTGCAAAAAGTGGTGGCGGCCGTGTACCAGCAAACGTCGTGGGACAACCCGACCCTGGCCGATGTCGGCATGCAGCAGGCGCAGCGCGGCGTGACCGCGTGGTTCCGCGAAACCATCCTGCGCCAGGCTCCGGCGCAGGTGAATATCACGCTGCCCGCCAACCCGGCCGGCGCGGCCCAGTCCTTGCCGCTCGGGCCAGTCGGCCGCGAATTTGCCGGCGTGGCCCGGGTGGTGGTGGCCAAGGACAAGGATGCGTCGCTGATGCGCGGCTATATGGACCTGCTGTCGAAGCTGCGCGGACGCATCAACCAGATCCGCAACCAGGGCGACGCCGGTCCCGGCGCCAAGCAACTGATGCAGCAAACGCTCGATGGCAGCGGATCCGAACTGGCCGATGCGCTGCGCTATGTCGATGAACAGATGCTGGTCGGGATGAGCGACGCGCAAAAGCAGGCCCTGCGTCCGCTGCTGGTACGCCCGCTGATGCAAACCTTCGCGGTCATCGTGCGTCCGACCGAAGAGGAAATCAACAAGGTCTGGAGCGCACAGGTATTGACGCCGTTCCGCCGCAGCCTGGCCCTGAAATATCCATTCGCCACCGAGTCGAAGGCGGAAGCGACCAATGCGGAAATCGGCGAAATCTTCGGCCCGTCCGGCGCCATTGCGAAATTCTTTGACGCCACCGTCGGCCCGCTGGTGGTGCGCCGTGGCGACACGCTGAGCAGCCGCACCTGGGCCGACATGGGCATCAACCTGATGCCGGCGGTGGCCACCGGCTTCCCGGCCTGGGTCGCGCCTTTGACCGCGGCGGGCGTCGCCAATGCCGCCGCCGCCAGTGGCGGCGAAGCACAGACCCGGTTTGAACTGCAAGCCCTGGGCGCCACCGGCGCCACGGAATTCACGATTGAGATCGATGGCCAGGCGCTGCGCTGGCGCGGCCAGCCGCAGCCATGGGTGCGCATGGTGTGGCCGAATCCGCAAGGCGTTCCCGGCGCGCGCATCACCGCCATCACGCCGGAAGGGCGTTCCGTGGTGGTACTGAATGAACCGGGCCACTTCGGGCTGAAGCAAATGATCGACGGGTCCAACCGCAAACGCAAGGATGGCATGTTTGAACTGACGTGGAATAACGGCGGCGTCACGGTGTCCGCCAACCTGAAAGTCGAAGCCGCGCCACCACCACCACCGGCCCCGGTGCCGCAGCAGGCGTCCGGCTTCAAGCGCCTGCGCCTGCCGGACAGCGTGGTCGCTCCCGCCGCCCCGGCCCCTGGCGGGACCCTGGCCACGGTCGCCACGATCGCCACCTCGGCCACCTCGGCCAATCCAGCGGCCAACGCGGCGGCCACGGAGGTGCGGCAATGAACCGTGGCATGACACCGGCCGGTATCGGCTATTTCGGCAAAGTGCCCGGGCGTGGCGACTTCGTCAAGGCCAGCGACAATCCGGCGCTGCTGAAAGTGCTCGATGACTGGCTGGCACGCGCGATGGACCTGCTCAGCACCGACGCGCGCTGGAAGCTGACGTACGACGCGCTGGCGCCGCTGCATTTCGCGTTTGTCGGGCCGCGCCGCCGCCACGCGATCGGCGGGCATATCGTCGCCAGCAGCGACCAGTCCAGCCGCCGCTTCCCGTTCCTGATGGCCAGCAGCATGGAAGCGCAGGAGCCGGCCGGCTTCGTGCCCTATGCGCCGCTGGTGCTGGGCCGCCTGTGGGCCCGCCTGGAATTGCTGGCCGACGGCGTGGTGCGCGCCACCGAACCCACCGGCGCCTTGCAGGCCGCGTCGGCCCAGGTGGTGGAACTGGATTTGCGCCCGGCCGCCTATGAAGCCGCGTTCAGCGATTTCATGGACATGCAAACCATCGGCTCGCTGGAAGCCATGCTGGCGCAGGCCGGCTTTACGGGCTCGGTGCGCCAGGTGCTGCTGGCGCTGGGCATGCTGCTGCAACCGGTGCTGGCCAGCAGTTCCAGCCGGTTGGAAAAAAGCCTGCTGCTGCCGCTGCCGCACGATCCGCTGTACCGCAGCCTGGTGGCGGCGTACTGGATGCACGTGATCACGCCCTTCCTGGCCCGCGCCGACTTCGAACTGGCGCTGTTCCTCACGCACCTGGCGCGGCAACCGGTGCTGGTCCTGGGTTTTTCCGGCGCATCGGCGCATACCCTGCAAGCCATCATGGACCCACAGGTCGGCATCGACCACCACATCGCGTTCGACCAGCTGGACTGGGTGGAAGAACTGGCCAATGCCGACTATGCCGGCAAGAAGACGTCCACTTACCTGTCGCAACCGAATTTATCGCTCAAGTCCGCGCTTGCCATGCTGCACGCGGCGTATATCGGAACCTGAACCATGCGAATTGCCCTGCCCTTCATAACCGCCATGCTGCTGACGCCTGCTGTCCAAGCGCAAGCGCCGGTTCCCACCACTCCCCTGCCCGGCCAGGTGCTGGCCAGCGGCGCCGTGCCCGATGAAGCCAGCAAGGCCGCCGTGCTGGCCAAGCTGCGCGAGGTGTATGGCGCCGACAAGGTGGTCGACCAGATCACCGTCGAACAGGTGGTCACGCCGGCCAACTGGAACGCCTACGTCCAGAAACTGATCACGCCGGAACTGCGGCAGATCAGCCGTGGCCAGCTGAAAATCGACGGCAGCACCGTCACCCTGCGCGGCGAAGTCGCCAATGAAGCGCTGCGCCAGAAGGTGGCCGGCAACGTGGCCGGCAGCCTCAATCCCACCTACACCGTCAATAACGCGCTGCGCGTGGCGGCCGGCGAACAGCGCATCCTCGACAATGCGCTGGCCAACCGTATCGTGGAATTTGAAAGCGGCCAGGCGACCCTGACGCCATCGGGCCGCGCCATCCTCGATGAAATGGTGGCCGCGCTGTTGAAGGTCAAGGGCCGCAAGGTGGAAATCATCGGCCACACCGACAGCCTGGGCCTGCGCGCCACCAACCTCGGCCTGAGCCAGGCCCGCGCCGACGCCGTCAAGACTTACCTGGCCGGCCATGGCATCGACGGCAACCTGCTGGCCGCCAGCGGCCAGGGACCGGACCGCCCGGTGGCCGGCAACGATACCCCGGAAGGCCGCGCGCGCAACCGCCGCATTGAATTCCGCCTTGCCCAATAAGGACTCCCATGTTTACCGCACAACAATGTCTTGAACCCATCAGCGCGACTCAACCCGGCGGCAACGACCTGGCCTTTTCCCCGGAACTCGACGCGATTGCCCATGCCCGCAAATTCGACGACCCGTCGCTGGACCAGGGCGAATGGGTCACGGAACTCAAGGAAGCCGACTGGGACTTCGTGGTGGAACGCTGCGCCGCGCTGCTGGCCACGCGCAGCAAGGATTTGCGGCTGGCAGTGTGGCTGGCCGAGGCGGCCACCCACCAGCACGGGCTGCGCGGGCTGGCGGAAAGCTGGATGGTGCTGGCCGGCCTGTTCGAACGCTATTGGGATAACGGACTGTTTCCCGAGGCGGACGGCGACCATGAACAGCGCATCGGCAACGTGGCTTGGATACTGGCGCGCACCCCGGCGCTGCTGCGCGGCGTTCCGGCGGCCGGCACAACCGCCGCCGAGGCTGCGGCCTGCATGGAGGCCCTGCGGGCATTCGAACAGGCGGCCGACGCCCGGCTCGGGGCGGACAGTCCCAGTTTTACGCCGGCACGCGAAGCGCTGCAGGCGCTGATTCACGCCATCCCGCCCGAGTCCAAACCCGCCACCCTGGCGCCGGCGCTGCATGCCGGCGGCTGGGAACAGCCGGTGGCGGCGCCACCACCCGGTGTACTCACCAGCCGCACGCAAGCGGTGACCTTGCTGCGCACCGTCGCCCAATTTTTCCGGAAAACCGAGCCGCACAGCCCCGTGTCGTACTTCGCCGACAAGGCCGCCGATGCCGCCGACCTCGATTTGCATACCTGGCTGCGTTCCGTCATCAAGGATCCCGCGTCGATGGAGCACGTGGAAGAATTGTTGGGGGTCAAAGGACGGCCGGGCAACTGACGTGGGCAGGCCGCAACAGGGAACCCTGACGCGGCGGTATTCCGTAGGGCGGTAAGCCGCAGGCTTGCCGCCATGCTTGCGGAATAGCTGCGTTCGACATCACCACCGGGCAGGCATGGCCGCCAGGCATGTAGCCTGCTGCAAGCCGAACCACCCGCGCATTGATGCATCGCACGCCGTCACCGGATCGTGTACTTGAACCGCCCCTGCCTGTCCGCCCCCACCTTGATCTTTGCAATCGCCGTCCCTTCCGCCATCTTCGCCAGCACCGCCTCGCCAATCTCCGGCAACAGCGTCCCATTCAAAATATGGTCGACATTGCGCGCCCCGGAATCGACTTCCGTGCAGCGCGCCAGCACCGCTTCCACCAGCGCCTTGTCCCAGGAGAATTCCGCCTTGTGGTTGTCGGCGATGCGGCGGCCGATGCGGCCCAGTTTCAGGGCGATGATGTCCACCAGCACCTCGTCGGCGATCGGATAGAACGGCACCGCTTTCAAGCGCCCGAGGAACGCCGGCTTGAATTGCTTCATCAGGTGCGGGCGGATCAGCGCTTCCAGTTCCTCGACGGAAGGCAATTCATCGGCCGTTTTGTTCAGGCACGCCTGCATCAAGGTGGCCGATGCCACGTTCGAGGTCAGGATAATGATGGTATTGCGGAAGTCGATTTCGCGCCCTTCCGCATCGTCCATCACGCCCTTGTCGAACACCTGGAAAAACATTTCCAGCACATCCGGATGCGCCTTTTCCACTTCATCGAGCAGCACCACGCTGTACGGGTTGCGGCGCACGGCTTCGGTCAGCACGCCGCCTTCGCCATAGCCCACATAGCCCGGCGGCGAGCCCTTTAAACCGGACACGCTATGCGCTTCCTGGTATTCGCTCATGTTGATGGTGATCAGCTTGCGCTCCCCGCCATACAGCACATCGGCCAGCGCCAGCGCGGTTTCCGTCTTGCCGACACCGGACGGTCCCACGAACAAAAACACGCCTTTCGGCTTGTTCGGGTCATCGAGCGCCGCGCGCGCCGTGCGTACCCGCTGCGCAATCGCGGCCAGCGCATGCGGCTGGCCCAGCACCCGCTCGGCCAATAAACCTTGCAGGTTCAGCACCGTCCTGATTTCATCCTTGACCATCTTGCCCAGCGGGATACCGGTCCAGCCGGACACGATGGACGCCACCACGCCGCCATCGACCTGCACCGGCACCAGCGGCGTCTCGCCCTGCAGCGCGCTTAACTGTTCCTTGAGTGCCTTCAAATCCTTGCCCCGGCTGGCATCAGGCGGGCCACCCGCTTCCAGCACCACGCGCTCCGCCGTGATCTGCGCCGCCAGCGCTTTTTCCTGTTCCCAGCGCGCCGCCAGCGCTTCATGCTCCTGCGCGGCCGCTGCGCGTTCGGCCTTCAACTGCGCCAGCCGGGCACCGTGGTTGGCGCCACCCACCTGCACTTCGCGTTCCAGCGCGGCGGCCTCCACGCCATTGCGCTCGATCTTGCGCGCCAGCCGTTCCAGCTGCGCCGGGGTGGCGTTCTGGCCCAGCGCCACGCGGGCGCAGGCGGTATCGAGCACGCCGACCGCCTTGTCCGGCAACTGCCGGCCCGTGATATAGCGGTGCGACAGGCGCACCGCTTCCGTGATGGCTTCGTCGGCAATGCGCACCTTGAAATGCTGTTCCATCAGCGGCGCCATGCCGCGCAACATCGCGCACGCCAGTTCTTCGCTCGGCTCTTCCACTTTAACCACCTGGAAGCGCCGCGCCAGCGCCGCGTCTTTTTCAAAGTATTTTTTATATTCTGCCCAGGTGGTGGCGGCGATCGTGCGCAATTCGCCGCGCGCCAGCGCTGGTTTCAGCAAATTGGCGGCGTCATTCTGCCCCGCCTGGCCACCGGCGCCAATCATCGTATGCGCCTCGTCGATAAACAGCACAATCGGACGCGGGCTCTTGCGCACTTCATCGATGACGTTTTTCAGGCGGTTTTCAAATTCCCCCTTGACGCTGGCCCCGGCCTGCAGCAGGCCCATATCGAGCACGTGCAGTTGCACGCCTTGCAGCACATCCGGCACATCGCCCGCCGCAATGCGCAGCGCCAGCCCTTCCACCACGGCGGTCTTGCCGACCCCGGCCTCCCCGGTCAGGATCGGATTGTTCTGGCGGCGGCGCATCAGGATATCGATGGCCTGGCGGATTTCATCGTCGCGACCGATCACGGGATCGAGCTTGCCATCGAGCGCGCGCCGCGTCAGGTTGCTGGTGTACTGGTCCAGCGCCGGCGTCTTGTTCGGCAGCGGCGCGGCCTCTGCATCCCCGGCCTCCTCCGCCGACACTGCCTCCTGCGCCGGTGAAGGCGCCTCGGCTTCCTGCGACCCGGCCGCGATCACATCGAGCTTGTGGCGGATCTGCTCCACTTCAAAGCGGGCAAACTGCTGCGAGGTGCGCTGCGCCAGCTGTGACAGTTCCGCATCGGTCAGCAGCGCCTGCAGGATATGCGCGCTGCGGATCTGCGCCGGGCTTCCCGGGCGAATGTCCAGCGAAGCAATCAGCCACGCGTGTTCCAGCAACCGCGGCAGGCGTTCGGAAAACACCGGCGTGCGGGTATTGCCGTTCTTGAAGCCGGCAATTTCCGCTTGCAGATCCGCTTCCAGCGCGCCCGCCGCGATACCGCAGCGGCGTGCGATGATGCTGATGTCACTGCCCGGCTGTTCCAGCAGCGCCAGCAACAGGTGTTCGATGTCGACCTGGTACTGGCCCAGCGACACGCAAATGCCGGCCGCGCGCGTGGCGGCGTCGCGGCAGGTGTCGTTCAATTTGCCGATCAGCGTTTTCAGGTTGATGGTCATGGTAAGTCCTTAAATAGTGTGGATTTCATAGCGCACATCGGCGCGGTCGCGCGCCGCGCCGCCATGCGGCAAATAACTGTCCCAGCCCAGCCGGGTTCCGCCAATGCCGCCATCGAGGCAGGCACCCCGGACCTCATCGGCGCGCAACACCAACTGCACTTCATATTCCAGGGTCACGCCGGTAAACATCGCCAGCATGTTCTTCAATGCGGCGGCCGCCGCGCCGCCCGGCAGGAACGACACATAGCTGGCGTAGTCCAGCGGGCCAATGACGAGGCGCAGGCGCAAGTCGCGCTGCCAGACCCGCGCACCTGCCAGGGCGCCTCCGCCCAGCACCGCGTTGGCGCCACCGAGCGCGGTCTGCTGCGCCGGCGGCACGTCGTACCAGCAACCGATGAACTGCTCGAGCGCGACCCGCTGGCCAAAATATTCCGACAGCACGCGCGCCACCTGGGTGGCCGATGCCGGCTTTTGCCGCATCATGGCGGCAAAATACGCCAGTGATTCATCGCGCACGCCATACGGTCCTCCGGACAGGCGGCGCCGCAGCGCGCCATGGCCCAGCCCCGCCAGGGACAGCAGCAGCGGCATAAAGCCATCCTTGCCCGTCACCTGGTATTTCAATTCCAGCCGGTACTTGCGCCACGCTTCATAGAACAGCGCCAGCGAGCGGCTGGAAAACGCATCGAGGAAGGCACGCGGCCCGTCGTCGCGCTGGTACAGCGCGTGCGACGCGATGCGCTCCGTGTAATGCGACGGCAGCGCGCCATTGGCGCCCAGCAGTCCCATGAACGCCGGCGTGATGCGCACGTACTTCAGTTGAGCCGCTTGCAGCGCGGCGCCCAGCGCGCGCGCGTCATTCGGCAAGCCCGCCGGTTCCGCCTGCAAGGATTCGATTTCACTGGCCGGGAACGCCAGCGAGGTGGAATTGTGGAAGCGCACGAAGTTCGCCACCGCATCGTCCTGGGCATTGCCATGGCGGCGCAGCCACAGTTCGAGCATGCGCACCGCCTGGAAATATTCGAAGCGGTACGGCTGGGCGAACAGGCGCTCGATTACAGCAGGCTCAAATCGCCGCTTCGGGGCTGGCATCGCAGCAATTCCTCTCCGGTTTGATGGGACACCACGACCAGTTGCGCAAAGCTGTTGGCGTGGACGTACAGGCCCAGGAAGCGCTCGACCAGGTGGGCGAACGCGTGGATGCCGCTGCCAACGAAGGCTTCCTCGTCGATCGCCAACCGCACCTCCATGCCGCGCACCAGGCAGGCGAAGGGATTGCCGGGCAGCCAGGCATTGGCGCCCTTGTGGGCAATGCCGCGCACGCCGCCGATCAGGCGCTGGGTCGAGGGAGAACGGGGCAAGTCATACAGCGCCAGCATTTCACGGAAGGCATCGAGCCCGTCTTCATCGAGCGACAGGTGATTCAGCGACAGGTGCGAAATCAGCCGCCATTGCGCGCCGCCACCGCGCTCGAATCGGTACGACGGCGTCGGTTTGCGCAACAGGCTGACGGCGCGCACCATCGAGCCCCCCTCCATGAACAGGTCGCCGCCCCGCGCGCCGTACGACAGCAGCAATGGCAGGTCGCGGTTGGTGCAGCTCAGCTCCAGGCTCAGGGTGTCGGTTTCCACGGCGGCGGGATCGAAGTCGATATCGACGATGGAAATTTCAGTTTCATAGCCGGGGCTTTTTTCCGCCACCGCGTCATTGCGGCGCGCCACCCAGTAATGGCCATGCTGTTCCGGCGCCTGCCCGTGGCGCAGCGAATAAAACGGCCGGAAGCTGGTGATGGATTCCCCTTGCGGCGTTTGCCGCACCAGGCATACCGATTCGATCGCCTGCACTTCATAGGCAAACGCGCGGCGCGCATCGGCCAGCACCGGATAGCTGGCGGTGGTATGCGTCAGGCGGATCGGTTCACCGCGCTGGCGGAACAGGTTCACCACCGGTGTGCACCCGGTCAGCAAATGGTTGACGGACAGCGGCGCCAGTACCCGCGCCACGTTGGAATCCGTGCGCAGGCCGGACAGGACAAGGTGGATCGTCACCTGCCGGCTGCCCGATGGCAGCACCCGGGCCAGCGCGGCCAGGTCGATGTCGACAAAGTTGAACTTGTCCGGGAAACAGAAATACTCGGTCAGCAGGCGGTACGCCGCGTGCGACCGAGCGGAAAAGTCGATCAGGGCGTCGTCTTCGCCGAATCCCGCCTGCGCCAACGGCGACATGCGCGACAAAGGCAGGGCGCGCCAGCGGCCATCGCCATCGCCTTCCGCATAGGCCGCCACCGTGCGCATGAACAGCGCGTCGCGCAGCGCGGCGCAAAACGATGGTTCGCCATCGATGAACAGGCGCAGCTTGTCCAGCCCCAGCTGCAAGGGGCCGGCCTGCGTGGAGGTGGCGGACAGGGTGATGCTGATGCTGGAGGTGGCGCCGCCTGGCGCGCGCAGCGGTTCCGGCATGGCGAGGATGGGGTTGAACACCGCCTGCGTGACGGCAAGCGGCGCCACCGTCACGGGATAGGCCGTGCGGAACGTGCAGGCGGCGCCCTTTACCGGGCGCGACGTCAGTTGCGTGCCGCGCGGGATTTGGGTGGCGCCGGCCAGTTGCGCGGCGGCGCCGTCCGTGTCCAGGCGGGCGATCGAGCAGGATGGGAATGGCCGCAGGTAGTGCGGGTACATTGCCTCGAACATGGCTTCGGTGAATTCCGGGTAATCGTCATCGAGGCGCTTGGCGATGCGCGAATTCATCAGCGCAAACGATTCAATCATGCGCTCGATATGCGGGTCTTCGCAGACTTCGCCGCTCACCTGCAGGCGGCCTGCGATTTTCGGGTAACGCTCGGCGAATTCGCGCGAATGGCGGCGCAGGAAGCCAAGCTCCCTTTCGTAGTACGGTAACAGCTGTTCCAAATTCAGGCTCCCGGTTGCGCCTGGCGGCGGCCCTTGCTGATGGTGTAATGCTGGCTCGAAGGCTGCAGCACGGCGTCGAAATTGACCGGTTCCTGGATGCTGCTCGCCACCAGCAGCGCCGAGATATTGAAGCCGAGGCGGTTGATCGCCCCTTCCCGCACTTCCAGCGACGCCTCCACATTGCGCAAACGCGGCTCATGGCGCACGATGGCGCGTTCCAGCGCGCGACAGATCGCGGCGCGGTCATCGGTGCTCGACAGCGACAGGCCGGCAAAATCGGCCAGGCCATAACTGGCGATCGAGCGGCCGCATTCCGGGAACCGCTTGAGCACATCCTCGCGCATCACGGTGCGGGTATTGAGCAGGGCTTCCAGGTCGCGGGCCACCGCGTCTTTCATTTCGTCCACCGACAAGCGCGCAATGGCGCCGGTTTCGCTGCCTTGCCCGCCCAGCAGACGGTCAAGCAAGCTTGGTGCATAGCCTTTGATCGGCATGTTGTCTCCGAATCCGTAGGGCGGTAAGCCGAAGGCTTGCCGCCGGCAAAACCGCCCCACGGATATCAAGTCAGGACGGTGCCTGGGTTACGCAATGCGGTTGGTCGACAGATCCCAGCCGCCCGAGGTGTTGCCGCCGGTGCCGCCGGTGACTTTCTGCTGGGTGTACTTCCACTTCACTTTCGAGTACTTCAGCGACACGTCTTCCGACAGGATGTCGCCTGGACGGATGGTCGGCGCCACGCTCGAGATCAGCACGTTTTCCAGTTCGATCTCGAAGTACTTGACGCGGTCGCCCTGGCCGTCTGCGCGCAGGAATTCCAGCTTCGCTTTCGGAATGGTTTTACCTTGCGAGCAGGTCTGCAGCAGGATCGGCGTGGCCAAGTCGGCCAGTTTCGACACGATGATGTCCTTGTGCTCGGTGCGCTCGGCCGTGTGGCCGCCGCCGGTGGAAGCGGTGGCCGATTTAGGCTGCAGCACGCCGAAATCGACCGATTTCACTTCGATCCAGTCTTTGTGGGTCTGGTCGGTCGACTCGCCTTTGATGCCGTCGATTTGCAGATATACGTCGATTGCCATGTTTTTCCTTTCAGATGGTTATGGACTTGGGTTAGTTTTTGGTCGTAGGAAGCTCCGCGACCAATCGGAGCGATACTGACAGCTCATCGAGCTGGAAATGGGGACGCAGGAACGACACCGCGCGGTACACGCCCGGGCGGCCCGGCACTTCGGACACTTGCACCGACGCTTCGCGCAGCGGGAATTGCGCTTTCTGTTCCTGGCTGGCGTTATCGTCCAGCAGCACATACTGGGTCAGCCAGCGGTTCAGGTAATCCTCCACGCTGGAGGCGGCGGCAAAGCTGCCGATCTTGTCGCGCATCATGGCTTTCATATAGTGCGCGATGCGCGACACGGCAAAGATGTATTGCAGTTGCGACGACAGCACCGCGTTGGCGTTGGCCGCTTCGCTGTTGTACTTCCGGGCTTTCTGCACCGACTGCGCGCCGAAGAAGGCGGCGTAATCGGTGTTCTTGCAGTGCACCAGCGAAATGAAACCGAGGTCGCTCAATTCTTTTTCACGGCGGTCCGTGATGGCGATCTCGGTCGGGCACTTGAGCGCCACTTCGCCGTCGTCGGTCTTGAAGGTGTGGGTCGGCAGGTTTTCCACCAGGCCGCCGCCTTCGACGCCGCGGATCGCCGCGCACCAGCCAAAGTCGTCAAACGCGGACGTCAGCTTGGCGCCGAACGCGTAGGCCGCGTTGCACCACAGGTATTTGTGATGATCGGCGCCGTCCACGTCCTCGACAAAATTAAACCCTTCCGTGGTGGCGCCATCGGCCGGGTTGTAAGGCAGGCGGCCCAGGAAGCGCGGCAGGGTCAGGCCGACGTAGCGTGAATCCTCCGATTCGCGGAACGATTTCCACTTCATGTATTCCACCGTGTCGAACACCTTGGCCAGGTCGCGCGGTTTGCCCAGGTCGCCGTAGGTTTCCAGGCCAAACAGTTCCGGCGAGGCCGCGCTGATGAACGGCGCGTGCGCGGCGGCGGCCACGTGCGACATCTGTTCGACGAAATACAGGTCTTCCGGCTGGCGCGTGATGTCGAAGTCGCCCAGCAGCGCGCCGAACGGCGCACCGCCAAAGGTGCCGAATTCTTCTTCATAGACCTTGCGGAACATGGTGCTCTGGTCGAATTCCAGCGCGCCCTGGAAATCCTTGACCAGTTCGCGCTTGGTGGCGTTCAGCAGCTTGATCCGCAGGTGCTGGCCGGACGCGCTGTTCTTCACCAGGTAATGCAGGCCGGTCCAGCTGGACTCCAGCTTCTGGAATTCCGGCGCATGCATGATGGCCGACAGCTGGCTGGAAATCAGCCGGTCCAGTTCCGCCACGCGGGCATCGATGGTGGCGCCGAGGTTGTCGGAGACCACCACCGTGCCTTCCATCACCTGGTGTACCAGCTCGGTGATCAGGTCCTTTGCGCGCGCATGCTCGGTGCTGGAGCGGGCCACGCGGCTTTGCTCGACGATCTGGTCCAGCAGCGCGGGTTCGTTGATCGCTTCCAGCGCGCTGGCATGGGCTTCAGGGGTCAGTACGGCGGACATGCTTACTCCTTCCCGTTCTGGACTTGGGCGGCGCGGCTCAGTTGCGCCAGCTTTTCCGTGTTGGACAGCACATCGCTGAGGATGTCTTCCAGCTTGTCGTTGCCGGCCAGCTTGTTGCGCAGGTCGGCCAGGCGGGTGCGCGCCTCCAGCAGCTTGCGCAGCGGTTCGACCTGCTCCACCACGGATTCGGGACGGAAGTCGTTCATCGAGCGGAACGTCAGGTCCACCGCGAATTCGCCGCCTTCCGGCGTCAGTTCATTGGCGACGCGGTACGCCGCGCGGGGCGCGATCCCTTTCATCACGTCGTCAAAGCTTTCGCTGTCGACGCCGACGAACTTGCGTTCCTTGAGTTTCTTTTGCTCGGCTTGCGAAGCGCCGGCGAAGTCGCCGACCACTCCCATCACGAACGGCAATTCCTTGCTTTCCACGGCGTCGCCGATCTCGACGTCATAGCTCATCTGCACCCGCGGGGCGCGGACTTTTTGCAGCCGTTTCTGGACACTTTCATTCCTGGACATGGCATTCCTCTGCTGGTTGGGTTACTTCAGGGCGCTGAACGGATCGGCGCTGGACGTTTCTCGCTTGACGGGCGCTTTCTTCGCGGTGCGGGCCGGGGTGCGCGCCGGCGTGGCGGCCGTTACCGGCTGCGGCGGCACCAGCACGGTTTCGCCCAGGCTTTCGCGCAGCAGCTTGGCCAGGTCTTGCGATTCGGTGCGCAGTGGACCGGTCAGGTTGTTCTGGCGGCTCAAATCCGCCAGCGCGCGAGTCGACAGGCGCAGGCCCGACACGGCGATGATGCTGTTGGCCACCTGGTCATTGGGGTCGCGCACCAGCGCTTCCTGGGCGCTGACGATGGCTTCGCCATACTGGCCGGCGTCATAACGGGCCTGGGCGATGCTGACCCACGGCGTCTTTTCAGACGGGAAGGCGGCGGCGGTCTGCTTCCACAAGGTGACCGCCTGCTCTTTCTGGCCGGTCGACGCGGCTTGCGTGGCTTGCGCCAGCAAGTCGCTCATCGACGGCTTGGGAATCTCCGCGATTTTCGGCGGCGTGCCGCACGCGGCCAGGAAGATGGTGGCGGTGGCGGCCGCGGCCAGGCGGCCCAGGTGTTGGATAGGTTTCATTGCTTCCTCAATCTTGTTCGTCATCGATGCAAAGTTACCAATGTTTTATTGATAATATTCACCGGACGCAACGTTATCAGAAATTTATTTTTTACCGCGTTCAATTGAAATCCGTCAGGAAACTTTCTTGATGCAATGCATTGCGCACGATTGAAAAAGCAGCTGGGCGACAAGTTTCCTGAGGAAATGTTAGTGTTCCGACCGTCCGAAAATTTCTATTTTGATAAGATGGCCAGCAAAGTCCTTTGGGGCGAAGGTTTATTCCTGCGTCCCCAGCATTTCCAGCAGCAAGACCGGTACCACGAGTACCGCCTGCATGAGAGCGTGAAAGCGCTGCATCCGTACGCGTGGGGCGTGGCACGCCTTGAAATCGACCAGGACGCGCTGGCCAACAATGCGCTGCGCGTGCTGGACCTGGCGCTGCGTTTTGCCGACGGCGAATGGATCGATGCGCCGGGCCAGGATGCCCTGCCCGATCCGGTCGACCTGGGCCAGTTGCCGCACAGCCAGCAAAGCGTCACGTATTACGCCGCCCTGCCCGCCTTCAAACCGTTCGGCGGCAATTTCGCCATGACGGGACAGGCCGGCAATGGCGTGCGCTTCGTGCAAAGCGACGACGACACGCCCGACCTGTACACCCAGGCCGCGCCGGCCCGCCTCAGCTACCTGAAAAAATCCGTGCGGCTGGTGCCCGATCACGAAGCGCGCGACTCGTACACGCACTTCCCGCTGCTGCGCCTGCGCCGCGCCGCCAGCGGCGGCTTTGAAGTGGACCCCGCCTTCATTGCGCCCAGCCTGTCGATCCGGGGCGCGCCGCAACTGTTCCTGCAATTGCGCCGCCTGGTCGATGCGCTGCAGGCCAAGGTGGCCGCGTTGCAGGGCCACCACCGCGAACCGAGCCGCCACGTGATGGAATTTCGTTCGGGCGACATGTCGTCGTTCTGGCTGCTGCATACCGCCAATACCGCGCTGGCCTCCCTGACGCATTACTTCCACCATCCGGCGCTGCACCCGGAGCGGCTGTATGAACAATTGCTGTCGCTGGCCGGCGGCCTGATGACGTTTTCCACCAGCTGGACCCTGGCCGACTTGCCGCCCTACCAGCACGGCGACCCCGGCCCCGCGTTCGCGAAACTGCACCTGGTGATCCGCGAATTGCTCGACACCGTGATTTCCTCGAAATACTTCGCCATTGCCCTGCGCGAAGTGAAACCGTCGTACCACCACGGCATGCTGGACTCGCAAAAGATCGACGACAAGACCGTGTTTTACCTGGCGGTGTCGGCCGACATGCCGGCGGTGGAACTGGTGGACGTGGTGCCGCTGCGCCTGAAGGTCGGCGCCCCGGATGACGTGGAAAAATTCGTGCTGTCGGCCATGCCCGGCGTGCGCCTGCAATACGCGCCGCAGGTGCCGGCGGCGATCCCCGTGCGGCCCGACGCCAGCTATTTCCTGGTCGAGGGCAAGGGGCAAATGTATGAACGCATGCTGCAGGCGCAATCGGCCTGTATTTATGCGCCGTCGGGCCTGCGCGGCCTGAAGCTGGAATTACTGGCCATTGCGGCCTGAATCAACTGGAGAACACTTCCATGAATGACATGGCTACGCCCGCCCTGGCGCGCCCGCCCGCCCCATCGCTGGCGCCCTCGCTGATGCAGGGGCCCGCCGCCGCGCCGGCCACGAACCGCCCGCAATCGCTGCAGGACCTGATGTACGACGGCTTTTATGCGCTGTTCATGCTGAAAAACGGCAGCAGCCCACAGGACGATGCGGCTTTTGCCGCGCGCATGACGCAGTTCCTCGATGAATTCGGCCGCAACGCGCGCCGCCACGGCGCCTCCGCCGACGACATCGACGCCGCCAAATATGCGTTTTGCGCCACGGTCGACGAAACCATCCTGCGCTCGCCGTTTGCCATCCGCGACGCATGGGAAGTGCGCCCGCTGCAGCTGCAATTATTCGGCGACCAGCTGGCCGGTGAAAATTTCTTCGTGCGGCTCGATGCGCTACGGACGCGCGGCGCGGCCCACCTGCAATCACTGGAAGTGTTCCATATGTGTTTGCTGCTGGGCTTCCAGGGCCGCTATCTGCTGGAAGGATCGGAAAAGCTGGCCTACCTGACCGGCCGCCTGGGCGAGGAAATCGCGCAAATGAAAGGCCGCCGTGGCGGCTTTGCGCCGCACGCGGAGCGGCCCGACCAGATCGCCCATAAGCTGCGCAGCGATTTGCCGCCGTGGGTGCTGGCGTCCGTGTTCGCGCTGGTGTGTGTGCTGGGCTATGCCGGGCTGCGCACGTCGCTGGGGCGGCATACGGAACAGCGGCTGGCGGCTTACCACGACGTGGTGAAGATGGCGCCGCGTACGGCGCATCTCACCATTACGCTGCCTTAGTGTTCGCGGGGGCGTAGGCGGTGACGCGCTGGCATGATGCATCGCATAGCGCCCTGATCCGCCTAAAATTCCACAGGATAGTACGTCCTGTTGGCACCTTCAAGGCCAAGAGTGATTCCGTAGTTCGGTCTCTCACTGTCCGGCGTCAATTAGATTTTCCGGCGTGTTGCCTCAACGGGGGATGTTACTGCCGCATAATTGTCGCACTATTCGGTGTTAGCTGCAGCTTGGGTGTCATTACTGGCGTCA
>Ga0307408_100000736_pt1 | contig 26464 bp, 18 predicted proteins | sample 322Cmetagenome_FD_202116 | JGI IMG/M metagenome (GOLD analysis project Ga0307408, IMG submission 202116) | Maize rhizosphere microbial communities from greenhouse at UC Davis, California, United States - 322HYB-C-3 | ecosystem: Host-associated > Plants > Roots > Rhizosphere > Soil | place...
CCTGGGTTAGAAAAGAATATCAGCAAAAGGCTTTGCCCTTGTTTCTGCTGTGGAGAGGCATTTTGAAGTATCTTATCCAAAACCCGCAGTATAAGTATTTGGTAGGACCGGTAAGCATTAGTAATCAATTTTCTACTTTTTCTAAATCGCTGATGGTGAATTATATCCTGAAGAACCATTTCGATCATGAGCTTGCAGCTTTTGTGAAGCCCAGAAAATCGTTTAAAGTAGATTTCTCAAAGATTAACGGCCAGGCATTACTGGAAAATAAAAAGTCGTTAAAGGATGTAGACAGTTTGATTGCTGAGTTGGAAGAAACGAATAGAAAAATCCCGGTTCTGTTACGTCAGTACATGACTCTGAATGCCAAGATTGTCTGCTTCAATATAGATCCAAAATTTTCGGATAGTTTGGACGGTTTGCTAGTGCTGAAGTTGGAAAATATACCGGGGGAGATGCTGGAGAAATTGGAAGGGTAGGACTGGTTGGGAAGGCTGAAATTTGAGAAGTCCAGAAGACTGAACGTTAGGAGACCGAAAGTTTAGAGGAGGGGAAGACACCAGTAAGCTGGAATTTTAAATTAAAGTGTGAGCTAATAGCTACTTCCTACTAGCTCACACCTTCAACCTGAGCCCTATCTAAACGCCCATTTCCTCTTCGGTCAGGATCTCGTTCATCATAACCAGCAGCTTATCAACCTGAACTGGTTTAGAGATATATTCATTTGCCCCTGCATCCAGGCATTTTAAACGATCATCGTTCATGGCTTTGGCGGTAATGGCAATAACGGGCAGGTGGGAGTACAATGGATTTTCGCGGATGGCTTTAATCGCATCGTAACCATTCATTACAGGCATCATGATATCCATCAGCACAATATCGATTGCAGGGTTATCTTCAAGCTTTGCCAGAGCTTCTTTGCCGTTGTAGGCAATTTCAAACTTCAGGTTCGAGCCCGAAAGAGCACTCGTTAGCGCGAAGATATTTCGGATGTCGTCATCAACAAGCAATACCGTTTTGGTTTCGCTGAAAGATGGAGTTTCGTCAATCACAATCTTTTCTTCTTCCTGGCTGGATGTCTGCATTGGACCCTGCGCCTTAATCTTATCAATAAACAAATTCACTTCCTCAACCAGCCTGCTATTGGAATGTTGGGTTTTAAACACCATAGAGTTGGTATATTGCGTAATCCGTTGCAGGCGCTGACGGTCTAGTTCCATGGCTGTATTAATTACCACCGGAATACGATCCAAACCTGGCTTGGCTTTAATCTCGTCCAAAAGGTCCAGACCGGAAATATCAGGAAGGTTAATGTCAAGAATAATGCAGTCAAAGTCCTGTTGCTCATCTAGTATTCCCAGAGCTTCAAGTCCCCTAAACGCCTGTACCACATGTACATTTATTTCAGTTAACTGATCTTTGAGTATATCGCTTTGCACCTCATTATCTTCAATCAGCAGTACCTTGCGAAGGTTTATGCCATTAGCGTTAATCAGCTGATCTATTGCCTTCTCAAATTCTGTTTTCTCAATCGGTTTTTTCATAAATCCGAGAGCACCTTCATTGCGGGCTTTTGAAAAGCTTTCTTCCTTTGCCGACATTAAGTGTACTGGAATATGCCTGGTTTCCGGATCGGACTTCAGATTCTTTAAAACCGTCCAGCCATCCATAACCGGTAACATAATATCCAATAGAATTGCATCCGGACGCATCTCTTTTGCCATTCGTAAGCCCGTATCGCCCTCACTGGCGAGGGTGGGGATAAAGCCCCGGTCTGATGTAAGCTTTTTTGCAATGGTGGCAAAGTTCAGGTCATCTTCAATAATAAGAATGCTTTTAGCTTGCCCTTTAAGACTTAGGGCATTGGTAATTTCGGAGATTTCTGATGTAAGTTCTTCGCTTGTTCCTGCTTCAATTTCTAAAGGTAAAACAAGCGTAAAAGTGCTGCCTTTACCTACCGAGCTTTCCAGCGTAATATCGCCTCCCAGAAGCTGAGCCAGCTCGCGACTAATAGATAATCCTAAGCCGGTTCCGCCATAAATACGGCTGGTTGAACCATCGGCCTGTTTAAATGCTTCGAAAACCGTTTCCAGCTTATCTTCGGGAATACCAATTCCACTATCTATAATGGCGAACGAAATTTTTGACTGACCGTCCTGCTCATAAGAAGCGATATTCACTTTAATATGGCCTTTTTCCGGAGTAAATTTAAAGGCATTCGAAAGCAGGTTTTTAAGTACTTGTTCAACGCGGCGATCATCGGTTTTCATAAATTCAGGCGCCGTTGCATCAATGTTGAACTCAAATCCAATCGATTTATTTTTGGCCGTTTGTGTGAAAAGAAGCTCAAGATTGTGTTTAAAATCTTTAACCTTTACGTTTCTAACATCCAGTTCGATATGACCAGATTCTACCTTTGCCAAATCTAAAATATCATTAATTAAAGTAAGAAGATCGGAGCCGGCGTTGTGAATTACGCTGGCAAACTTTACTTCTTCTTCGCTAAGATGTTTGTGCTTGTTTTCGCTCAAAATTTTTGCAAGGATGAGCACACTGTTTAATGGCGTTCTCAGCTCGTGACTCATATTGGCCAAAAACTCGGATTTGTATTTGCTGGTCTGTTCAAGCTCGGCCATTTTCAGGCTAATAGCTTCGCGGGCCTCATCTATAGCAAAATTTCGCTCTTCCAGTAATCGTGCTTTTTCGGCCAGATCGGCATTCATTTGGTAAAGTTCTTCCTGTTGTACACGCAATTCTTCTTCAGATGATTGTAATTGCGATGTTTTGGACATCAAATCTTCGTTGGTTATACGCAGTTCTTCGTGCTGATTTTCCAGCTCCATGGCCTGCTTTTGTGCTCTATCGAAAAGTTCCTGAATCTTAATTCGGGATTGTGCCGTGTGAATCGCAATGGCAATGCTGTCAGTTGTGCGTTGTATAAATTGCAGAACAGTGTCGTTGATCTCTGCAGGAAAGCCAAGTTCAATTACGCCCTTCAATTCATTGTTAAATACGAAAGGTTGTATTAATACACTGCCAGGCAGCATGTTCGCAAATCCCGTAGCAATAGTTAATGCGTTTTTTTGCAGATCCTGCACCAGAACACTCTTTTTATCCAGCGCAGCCTGGCCGATCAAACCTTCTCCCGGGCGGATACTTTCTTTCAAAGCCTGCTCATAAGCATACTTTGCCTTCAGTTCAAGCCTCTGGTTATGGCTGTTAAAAATGTATACAGAGGCTACACTTGCCGACGTAAACTGGCAAAGATTTTCAATAATGATCTGTGCAAGCTCGTTAACGGAAGGTTCACCACGCAGAGCCCGGTCAAGTTCTGATGTACCTGAAAGAAGCTGATTTTGCGCTTTGTTCTCGGTAGAGATTTCTTCCAGCTGAAAATTGCTGTTCATCAGGCGTTCTTCTACCATTTTCTGGCGGTAAAAACTGCGGCGAATGTAAAGAAAGAGCAGAAGTACAAGCAACACAATGAAGAAGCTGCCCGCGTAAAAAAGCTTTATAGTGCGTGCTGCATTCTGATTACTTTCCTGACGGCGTTTTTCGAGTAAGCGGCTTTCGCGAGATTTAATCAGTTCTATAAGGCTTTGCAGCGTTTTCATTGTGGTATCATCCGCAAGTTGTTGTTGAGCAGTGGCCATCCCCTTAAGGTTTGCAATCCATAAAACCTGGGTTAAAGCATATAATTTCTGCGAAACGTTCATCTTAAGCGAATCAGCCAGGGCCTGTTGCTGAGTATCAGTATTAAGAAGAAACGTGAGGCGATCTACTGATGGGGTAATTTTACTGAGTGCATCGTTGTAATGATCCAGGTAAGAACTTTGACCAGTAGCAATATAACCTCTTACGCTACTTTCAGTCTCGCCAACATTAATTAAAACCTGGTTGGTGAATTTTAAGATTTCCTGGGTTTGATCTACCGCAGTACCATCTTTTTGAAAGTCGTCGATGCGGTTATAAGCCATAAACACACCAGAGAAAACAGCTATTAGGGTGATAACAAATCCAGCTAGGATTTGATGTTGAAATGATAGTCGTGGCACAGAACCTAAGTTTAAGTGAAACCTTCTAGTAATTGCCTCAAAAGTACCGCTGTGTTTTTAAGAAAATATTAACTGAATGTTATGTTTGGCAAGGGCAAAAACAATGGATAAATTCTTTTGTACGAAACGGGACTTACCTTACTTTCCGGAAGATTCTGAAAAGCAAAAAGCCGCCCGACTGTAAGTTCCGGACGGCTTGCAGATGGTAATTAATATGACTTATAAAACGGGAGTTGCTTCTTCCTCGGCCGGAGCAGTAATAGGAGGTAATTCAGGATCTACTGATTCGACTTTAAGCTCTGGTGTAATAACTTCTTTTTTTATTCTTGGCGCTCTTACTGTCGCTTTGGGTTTTGTTGGAAGCTCTTCATTAACAGCAGGTTGGGTTTTAATGGTGCCTGGAGCGGATGTTTTCTTAACAGGTGCCGGTTTAATTGGCTCAGGTTTCTTAGCAGGCTTTTCCTGTGCCAGCAGGGAGCTTACTTTTATCTTATCCGATAGCTTTTCCGAAAGTCGTTTACTTACCTTCGCTATCGTTTTTTTAGTTTTTGAACCATTCACTTCAAGCCCCGTAGCTATTTCCCCTATTACGGTTTGGAGTTTGGTTGCCAATTGTTTTTTTACAGCCTTACGAACCTTTTTTGCTGCTTTCTTTTCTTTCTTACTCATCGTGATTTGTCTTTAGCGTCAAATTAAGGATAAATTTTCTTTAGGTTAATGTTATCATTTTGTTAAGAAGGGGAGGGGTTGTTAATATTGAGATTGAAAAGGTTTAAACACAGAGTTCATGGAGGGAGCGCGGAGTTCACGGAGGGGTTTGTCCAGGCTGTTTTATTATCTTCAGTAGATCAAGAAATATAATGATGACATCTGGCGCACACGAGTCGTATCGAGTAGCTGAACTTGCGAAAAGAAAAATATAGGAATGAAAATGGGAGAAAAACGAGTTATAAAGCTTTGTCCTATCGAGTAGACCAACTTTCAGAAGAAAAATAAAGTGATGATAATTGAACTCAATACCGGTTAATAAGCTTTGTCCACTCACCACCATTATTATCCTACATCCACCCTAAAACTATCAAACAGCACCGGCAAACTATCATCGTTAAGATGCTTTTTAGAAACTGCAAAATATTCGCCAAGTAATTGAACCTTGTTAGCCACTTTGCTAAGCGTTAATTTCAGAAAACCGTGCTGGTCTTCACAATATTTCTCCAGTGTAACGTCCTTTAGTAATGGGTGCGATGGTGAATAGGTATCATCAAAACGGAAGGCGATAGAATGCAGCATATCGTAACCCCCGGCTCCGGCTACAATAAAGGGCACTGTTTTTCCACTGGCATAAACTTTCTGTATGCGCTGGTAATTGTGAACATGTCCACTAAAAACAATATCGGGGAATACGCCGCTTTCTTCAAAGGAGCTTTCCAGAAACTCAATCATTGGCAAACTCGAACCATGATTTACATCAGCGGAGAACGGAGCATGATGAATACACACGATCAGCGCTTTTTCCGGTCGTTGCGCCGACGCTGTTTTCAATTCTTCAATAAACCATTTTTTCTGCTCTTTAGAAACATAACCGAATTTGGGCACGTTGCTATGAAGCCCGATAATATTAGCCAAAGGCGACTCCATCGTCCAGTAAACGTTGGGTTGATTTACGCTTTGCCAGTTAATCTCCTTACTAAAGGGTACAGCAGAACGTTCCGCATCGCAAAAAACAGCAGAAAAGGCATCCAGACTTTGATAAGGAGCCGCTGCGGCGGGATTAACGTCACTGTCATGATTTCCTGCAATAGCAAAAACAGGCTTTGCATAGTTCCGGTAAGCAGAAAAAAACTGATCGTAGTAAAGATCTGCCTCTCCGAAGTTGTACACCACATCCCCCAGATGGTATAAAAACTGCGTCTTATTGGCTTCTGGCATCGATTCATCCAATGCAATCATCTTCGCAGCAACATTGTGCTGGAAAGAAGTATTACGCACACTCCCCGTATCACCCACCATGTAAAACACCAAATGGTTTGAGTCGCTATTAAGCACTTCGTTCAGTGCTAAATGATATGGATAAGCGCCACAAGGTGCCGGCAATGGTTGAGTCTTAAAGCTGTCGTCGGGTACGTTAAGTTTTACAACGGGAGTGTTGTGTTTGAGAGAGTCCAATAAAGCCATTGCGCAAATTTACATTTAAATGCGCTTTGGAGTGTTGTTTGTATGTTAAGTATTGAAAGATTGTATGGGGGGTATAAGTTACAAATTCAAAAGTCAAAATTAAAAAACGCAAACGTCCCTATAATCAGGGTTTAATTGCATTTATACAGACATTATTAGGATTAACTTATCATCTCCTCTACCTCTCCGTCAGCGCATTCAGAAACGCAATCACCCGCTTTTTCTCTTCATCTGTTAAATTTAGCTTATCTGGTGCAAGCGTTTGATTAGGCAAATCAAATCCCAGGCCGGCACCGCCACCTTCATTATAAAAGTTAACCACCTCTTCCAGTGTTTTAAAAACGCCATTGTGCATGTAAGGCGCAGTTAGCGCTACGTTTCTCAACCCGGGCGTTTTAAAGGAGTGTAAATGGTGTTTGATTTTATAAAGATGGAATTTTCCTGAATCTGCATCTAAGCGGGGTGTTGCAGATGCAGACAAGGCTGGAACGCCCAGAACCTCACTTTCAATCTTTTCATAAAGAGGGGGGACTGCACCCGAAGTGAGTGGAATAAAATGGCAGGAACCACATCTGGCTTTTCCCATAAAAAGATTAAAACCTGCAATTTCTTCTTTGTTCATTGCCGTTTCTTCCCCACGCATAAAACGGTCAAAAGGAGTATTAAATGCAATTAGCGACCGTACATATCCAGCGACAGCTTTTCTTATCAGCGTAGGACTAATGCGTTTTTGTTGATAAGCCTTTTCAAATTGTTTACGGTACGAACTGTTTTTATTCAGCTTGGCGGCAATTATTTCCAGGCTGCCATTCATTTCCGCCTTGTTTGAAATAACTTCGTGTACCTGTTCCTCGAGGAATGGAGTTCGACTATCGTAAAATTGTGCGGGTTGAAAAGCAACGTTCCAAAGCGTAGGCGTATTGCGAAGAAGCTTTCTGCCTTCAAAAATCGATTCGTTTACAATCAAGCCATCTGTAAAAGCTTTTTCGGGTTTATGGCAGGAGGCACAACTACGGCTCCCGTTAAACGACAGTGCAGCATCTTTAAACAAACGTTCACCTAAAGAAATCTTTTCTGATGACAATGGTTCTGTTCCCGAAGGCGCAAAAAACATAGGGTCGAAGGCTTGAGGTGCGAATAAATATTTTGCTTTCGCTGAAATTGCCCTTGGGTACAATACAAAAGGAATGTGTTGAGCCTGCTGATAGTTGTATAATGAAATACAGAAATTGTTAATGTATTTCTGGATGAAATGTGCCCGGTCGAAAGCGTTGAAATCTTCCGGCGATCGGTGTATATAATTGATCGCCTTATCGCAAGCTCCACGCACCTCCTCCGATTCAGGGAAGAATGACAAGATGATTTTGCTCGATTGCAGTACAGATTCGGCTTCTGAAATTCCCGTTAAGGCAACAGGCGCATCAAAGCCGGCAATTCCCTTAATCATCATCCGGTAAATATTCAGTCGGATGGCATCCAAAATTTGAGCATCTGTTAGTTCCAGCAGGAAGGCTGTACTTTTCAAATGTTCTATCCCGTTTTTTACATTGCTTATTTCGAATTGGATAGCTTTTCGTGCATCCATATCCAGCTTCCCAAACACCACAGGCTCTAAAACCTGCAATCCGGTTGGGAATTCAGTTTCTCCCGGCTCGCTGGCAGAGCTTTCAGGGATTGGAATGCCGTTGATTTTGGCGGCTGTTTTAGGAAAGCTGTATTCGGTAATGAACTCAATCTTTTTATAGTGGAAGCGAATCTTTTTAAAGATTTGCTGGATTTCGGCAGCATTAGCCGTAGCAGCTTTTTGTTCCAGCATTTGTGTGCTCTGATCCAGGCTGTCAAGATACAGCCCATAAAAATCCTTTGTGTCAGAAACGGCATCAGAGTCTTTAAATGCTGTAGAAAAAATGAGGATCAATCCTGCTAAAACAAAACTGATTTTTATAAGTGAAGGTGACATTTGCGAAACTATATTGGATTTGGGCGGAAGAATTAAGAGATGATTATGCCGTTAAAAAATTATGCTCGTATTAGGCAGCTTTTTCCTAAGTGCCTCCACATAACTTTTATCTAAAGGGTTGTTCATCAACACTAAAGTTTTCAAATGCTTTAGTCGGGTAAGGGCATCGGGCAATTTTTTAATGGCATTATTGCTAAGCAAAATCATTTCAAGCTGCGGCAGCTTGCCTATGCTGGCTGGCAGTTCCCTCAAATTATTATTACTGAGCGAAAGCACTGTGAGGGATTTCATCTTACCAATGTTCGTTGGAAGGTATTGCAGCTGATTGTTCGAAAGATCAAGCTGCTTTAAATTCTTTAAGGATGTGAAGCTTCCCGGTAAATGCGTAAGTCGATTATAGTCGAGTACTAAGCTTTTCAGCTTATTTAAACGGCCAATATTATCGGGAAGAAAAAGTAATGCATTGTTCCGCGACTCGAAGATGCTCAGTTGCTTTAGCTGGCAGAGTTCTTCAGAAAAGGAGGCGAAATTGTTGTACGAAAGATCGAGCGTATGAAGCTGCTGCAATTGGCCAATAGAGGCCGGAAGCTCAATTAGATGATTACGATCAAGATGCAGTTTTTCAAGATGTTGCAGCTTGCCAATCTCAATTGGGATTTTGCTGAGTTCATTATCGGTTAAAACCAGGTGCTTGAGCTTTTCTAGTTTTTCTAATGATACCGGGAGCTGTTTAAGATGATTTTTCTGTACATCCAGAAACTCCAGGTTCGCCAGCTGGCCAATTCTGGGGCTAATGGTTTCCATTCCCGAATACCGGTAAGAGAACATTTTGACACAGGAAATATTGGCCAAAGCGGCATCCAGATCGTAATAACTTTCTGTTTTACACTGTGCATACAAACAGGTATTGCCCTTACAAAGAAGGGCAATACTTAGTGTTGTATAAAGTTTGATAATCCTTTTATACTGCATTAATTTTTAATGAAAGTTGTGCTATAGGATTGTGTCTCGGTGGCGATGATGATATGATAAGCACCTGGTACGAAAGATTGAACATCCAGCGAAAGCGAATTACTGCCCTTTACCAGTTCTGTTTTTTCTTGCTTAACAACACGACCGGCGTTGTCTACAATGCGCAGGTTGGCTTTACCAGCTTCGGCGGCTGTTACACTTATAGTTAATGCTCCGTTGCTTGGGTTCGGATATGCATTAATTGTTTGTTTAGCGCTTAATTGCGGGATGCTTACCTGTTTTACCAATGAAAGTGATTCTTTTCCATCGGCATCAACCGTGCGGATACGGTAGAAATTGTCGCCGGTATATGGACTGCGGTCTGTGTATGCAAAGTTGTTAGCCTGGTTGGCAGCGTGTTTTACCACAGTTTCGATGGTTTGGAAGCCATTGCCGAAAGTCATACGCTGAACCTCGAACTTTACGATTTCCTCATTAGTAGTGTAAGTCCATTTTAAAGAAACTTGATTGTCTGATGTTTTCTGAGCATCAAAAGAGCTAAGAGAAATTGGCAGGGTGGTTAATCCAAGATCTTCTTTGCGGGCAATTACAATAGCTGATGATTTGTTGAACTGAACTTGATTGCCAGCAGCATCTTTCATCACTTTGGCGTTATTTCCTGGCTCCTGGATAGAAACAAACATGAATTTGTAATCAGGAGAGAAGGTCATGCCGGTGGGTTCACAACCCGCAGGAGTAACCGCAAAAAGTTCAACTTTTGGATCGGCTTGAGTGTGGCAGGCACGAACCATCCAGATGTGGTTACGGTCGCCATCCTGCAAAACGTATAAGTTGCCTTTGTCGTCAAACGTAAGGTTGTCATTACCCGTTCTCCATTGTTCGCTGGCGCTGCCGCCGTTGTAGTTGATGGTGTAGTTAGTAGCGCTGTTTCCTACATAAATACTGAAGCTATCCACACCAGCGTTTACACCAAGATCTCTGAAACGATAAACACGGCTGCTTACTTTGGATGTGAAATAAATTAAGCTGTCTACTGTGCCAAATTCAACATCTTCGATAGAGTTAAAGTTGGTAGCGCCAACAGAACCGGCATAGGTGCGAACGTTATTACATTCGGTCGGAGTGCTAACCGGTACTTCAATCCACGAACCTGCACTAGAGTTTTCAGTAGTACCAGTAAGTTTAAGTACGTATAATTTTCCGGCGTTTAATTTCTCGGCAACATCTGCCACAAACTTGAAAATGTATCCCGGATTTTCGTCATTGCCTTCATAAACCGTTTTTCTGTCGGCGGCAACAACCACATTCTCGTGCGACATCCGTCCCAGTCTCCATAATTTATCCTGGGTACCATCGCCATCATTATCCATTACAGAATGCGTTGCCGGGTTAATCTGTACGTTCCAGCCTATGTCAGTATAGCCATCGTTGTTGGCATCCCCATTTGGTAAAATCTCCTCCGAAGTTATGATCGTGTTCCATGGCGTTACTGTGCCCGAGCAATTACGGGTTGTACCCTGAACCGGCGAAAAGTTTACCGCCGATTTATCAGTCACTTGCCATAGCTTATTAACTGCGTTATAATTCAGGCTTAGCATAGAAACTCCGGCAGTTGTTACCGAGCTGCCTTCGTGGTTAATTGATAAATAACCGTTCGTGCTGCTGCCTGCAATTGGCACATAACCGGTAAAGTCAAAAACAGCTTTCACCACACCGTCTGAAGCATTTGTGTAGGCATCGCCGGTTTGTAGCAGCATTTGAAAAGTGTGGGTAGATGGAATGCGTAACGAATCGGGCTGTGTGGATGGCAGCACCGACGTGAAATTTGAGATGTGTGTAGATGGCAGTGTAGGGCAGGTAGCCAATGTTGTTGCGTTTGCATCTTTAGCCGATAGTTTGGTGCTTTGAGCGAAAGCCGCGCCAGAGCATGCAAGTAGTGCAAATTGCAATACCAGTTGATTACTTCTCTTGTAAAAGTTGTTCATGTTAATGATTGTGTGATTTGCCCACAAAGAACTTCTACCAAGGTTAGGATAGCTTTAAGATGTCGTTATAAATTGATGAAGGTTATGATAAGGAATTGTTGGCGGCCAGCTGTTTGGGTGAAAAAGTTAGAGGAATGTTAAGTAGGGTTTAAATGTGAGATGCTTGGATTATATAACCTTATTAAGGCAACGGTCATTCCTGGCTAAGTGCCGTTCTGGGAGAAGAGTTTCGATTAGGTTTTTTATATTTCTTGTGGCGATACCATCGGACAATAGCCTCCATTTATATAAAGGATGGAAGATTGGAGGCAGGCGGTACCATGGCAGAACAGGTGCTCGAAACCTGCTATTCTCACCTGAAACTTCAAGCCCCGTTAAGCCAACTTTAAACGAATGTTATAAGATTAATTTGCTCCGGTTGCTTTAAAAACACTGAATATATTTGCACTGCAATTGGATTTGCAACCACGTAGAGAGCTGATTTGGCAGTGGTAGAAGGTTCGAGTCCTTCCTCTACATCTTTCATTTGCTATATTACAATTTAGCCCCGCAATGGGGCTTTTTTTTGAAGCTCTCCTCAGTAATCTCTGCTTTAACACCTCTAAAACGCAGTTCCCTCAAACCGTTCTCTTTAATCCGGTCGTTGTGCGCTTTGCGAATTTCTCAGTGCTCTTTGTGTTAAAATTGCCCTCCCTCCATCATAAACAAATCATTAGATAAATTTTAAGTCTCTTCTTAAGTTATCTTTAATTTTCATTCTTTTAACAACAACTTAATATTCACTTAAAGTCAGTCGCCTTACTTTGTAAAATGACGAGTAGGAGCGTGCCAATTTATGCAATCGTAGAGTTGCTCATCCGGATGGAAGAATACAATCCCGAAATTGGAAATTATAAAGATCATATGATCGTCGAGAAGAACGTGCGGGTAACTACTTCTACGGGCCACGTAACCTTACCACTTTCCCTGGTCATGAACCAGTTCCATAGTCCAGAAGCAATAGACGAAACCAGTTTAAAACTCATTGCATTTGCATATTGTGCAGTTTAGGCACCCGCGTTATTCCGCAATTCACTTCATCTGCCAGCGAGCTAACCTTTCCATGTAATTCTTATTCAATTTAAAGGGCGTGTAATCTTCTCAAAAATTCACCGCCCTATTTATGCCGTTTACCGAAAAAACTAATTATACCGCCTAAATATTATTGTGCTATATTACCTGTGCCAATACCTTTGGATAAAATTCAATTACATGAACAACATTAATGACAAGGCTCCCGAGTCGAAGAAGAAAAAGTGGGTTGGTATAATATTTCTTATTGTTGGTTTGTTGATGCTTTCTAAACAGTTGGGCTTTTTTATTCCTTCATGGATTATAAGCTGGCCAATGCTGTTAATCGTTATTGGTATAGTTACCGGGCGCAAACACAATTATCAAAATCCGGGTTCGTACATATTAATAATAATTGGTAGTTTGTTTCTTCTGGATGAGATATTCTCCGGGATCAATTTTCATGATTTTGCATGGCCGATAGCAATTATGGCTTTGGGCTTGTATCTGATACTTGGAAAGAAGAAAAGCTTCCGCCAGCATATTCGTCAGGATTTCTATCAGAAAAGGGATGAATGGGATAAACGCGTTTATAACGAACAACCAATATCAGATTCGGTTGATTCAGAGCCGGAGTTTGTAGCAGCCGAGAAGCAGGAGCAGCAACAGCAGCAAACATCAGGTTCAGGCTCAACTCGTGGCGCAACTTATTCTGCCGACGATTACCTGGATACCGTAGCTATTTTTGGTGGTGTAAAGAAGAATATCGTGTCTAAAAACTTTAAGGAAGGCGACGTAACTACCATTATGGGGGGGGTAGAATTGAATTTCATTCAGGCCGATATTAATGGAACCGCCATACTGGATGTAACCCAGCTTTTCGGCGGCACGAAGATCATTGTACCACAGCAGTGGAAAATTGCTTCGGAAATGGTTGCTGTTTTTGGTGGGGTAGAAGATAAGCGCCCGATAATTCATGGAGCAGTGCCATCCGCAGAAAAAACATTAATCATAAAAGGAACTTCCATTTTTGGAGGTATCGATATCAGAAGTTACTAAATCAAGTAAAGAGGTGGCAATATCTCCTTTTTCATCAAACCGGGTATTAGGCATATTTGCTGCTGCATGGGTGTTCTGGGTGCTTTTGCATGCCGCCACCTTGTATTGGCTCGGTTTTGATTTCGAAATTTCGGGTGTTGATGCGGTGATTTCCTGTACCCTGCTGCTGTTGGCTTCGTTGGTGGTAAGTAATACGCTCAGGTTTTATACACCCGGAAAAGAAAGCTATTTTAATATACTGGCATGGTGCTTCTTGCTGACGGCAATTGCTGTATTTCTAAGCCGCGTTAGTCTTTTATATCTTTATTCTGATGATGCTATATATGTTCGCGTTGTTCACAAATCATTAATAATCAGAGCGTGTGTGGGGTTTTTGCTGATTACGGGAACGGCGGTATTAAGCATTCTGTGGAATACCTTGCAAGATCAGAAAGAAAACGAGCAGCGTAAAACCGAAGCCGAGCGCCTTGCCCGCGAAGCAGAGTTGTATAATTTACGTCAACAGCTTCAACCGCATTTTCTTTTTAACAGTCTCAATTCAATAAGTGCATTAATTGGCAGGCGACCTGAGGAAGCCCGGAAAATGATCTACCAGCTATCAGATTTTTTGCGGGGAACATTACGCAAAGAAGAGAATGAATTTGTAACGCTCGAAGATGAACTTAATCATCTCCAGCTCTATTTGGATATAGAAAGGGTACGTTTTGGGCATCGTTTAAGTACCGAAATTGTAAAGGATGAAGGTTGTGAGAAGTTAAGATTGCCAGCGATGTTGTTGCAGCCAATTGTTGAAAATGCTATCAAGTTTGGTTTATATGATACCATTGGCGAGGTTTCTATCATTGTAAATGCAAAGTGCGTGCAGAATTATCTTCATCTGAGCATTCAAAACCCTTATGACCCGGCATCTACATTGCCCAAAAGCGGAACAGGATTTGGCCTAAAAGGGATAAAACGGCGCCTTTATTTATTGTTTGCACGCACCGATCTGATAGAAACACAAGGAGAAAATAATACATTTACAACTACTGTACGAATACCACAATAAATGACAAGGGCAATTTTAATAGACGATGAGCCGCTGGCCAGAGAGGTTGTTAGGGAGTATCTTGAAGCTTTCCCGCAGATAGAAGTTGTTGCCGAGTGCAATGACGGTTTTGAAGGCGTTAAAGCCGTAACGCAACACAAACCAGATCTGATCTTCCTGGATATCCAGATGCCAAAAATTACCGGTTTTGAAATGCTGGAATTACTTGAAGAGCGCCCTGCCGTTATTTTTACCTCCGCTTTTGATGAGTTCGCCATAAAAGCGTTTGAAACGCATGCTATCGACTATCTTTTAAAACCCTTTGCAAAAGATCGTTTCAACAAGGCCATAGAAAAATGGCTGGAGCAGAAGGATCTTACCGAAGCCAGGCAGCAGGTGCAAACATTGCTCGAAAGTCAGCCTTCTTCAGCAGGCAAAACGGAACGTATTGTGGTAAAGTCTGGAAGTTCCATAAAAATAATCCCGGCATCAGAAGTGCGCTTTCTCGAAGCTTATGATGATTATGTGAAGATCCATACAGCCGACGGAGTGTATCTCAAAAACAAGACCATGGCATCCTTTGAAAAAAGTCTTGACGAATCGCAGTTTGTTCGGGTTCACCGCTCCTTTATTGTTCAGGTATCACAAATTACAGGCTTAACTCCTTACGAGAAAGATTCTTATAAAGTACAGCTAAAAACCGGTGATAGCTTGCCAGTAAGTAAAACCGGTTACGCAAGGTTGAAGACGTTGTTGCAGATATAACCCTCGCTAAGGAGGTTCGTGGGGACTCGAACCTCGGCATAACTATTAAATTGAGCGTTTGATTTGTGTGTTGAAGCCTTTCTCGCCCTCTGGGAGAGATGCCGAAGGCAGAGAGGGTATAAGACTTTGTAGGATTTTTACCTGATATTTTTCTTAACTCAATAGTGCTCGTGCTCTCAAATTCTAACACGCGAACTTTCCTAGCTTTCAGACTCTCTGTTTCCTCAACTTCCTGGCTTACAACTCCACAAACTGCTTCATCTGCTGATTCGTAAACTTCACTGTATCCTCTTTAAATAAATTGCCTTCTTCGTCAAATTCTTTATGTATTGCCGGAATGTGCAATCGAAGAGGCAGGATCAGCATATTGATGTAATGACAAACGCCGGTTAAATGCTCAATTCCCCGGATGTTTCCGTACTTCCCTGTAGAGACTCCCACCAACGCACACTTCTTTCCGCTAAAGCTTTCAGGGAACTTACATGCATCGATAAACAATTTCAAAATACCCGGATAACTGCCATTATACTCCGGTACAATAAACAGGAATTTTGAAGTTTTCGACACCAGTTCCTGTATCGGTTCCCAGCTTGGTATCTTATGATTTTCATACATTTCGGGGTGTACCAAACCTTCCGGCAGATGTTCAAGTGAAAGAACCTCAGTCTCTTGTCTCTGCTCGCGAAGTTTCCTTTGGTAGTATTCTGCAAGCTTCAACGTATAGCTTCCCGGACGATTCGTGCTGGCAACAATGGTTATCATTTTGTGGATAATATGTTTAAAACCCGTTGGGGCCTCTCAGATTAAATAGTTTAAAGTTTGTATCTTAGTCGATTGTTAAAAGCTCCTAAAAGAAGCGCAAAAATAGCATTTATATTGAGCTCTTTTTTAGGAATAAATAACACAATCCGTTAACATATAAGGTAAGGAATGAGTAAGATTATTGCGATAGCAAATCAAAAAGGCGGCGTAGGGAAAACCACTTCATCTATCAACCTGGCTGCAAGTTTGGCTGTTCTCGAGTATCGCACCCTATTGGTGGATGCCGATCCTCAGGCAAACTCTACTTCAGGTATCGGTTTTGACCCGCGTGCAATCAAAGAAAGTATTTACGAGTGTATCATCAATGATGTTGATCCACGCGACGCTATACAAAAAACAGAAACACCCAATTTAGATCTTCTCCCAGCACATATCGACCTTGTTGGTGCCGAGATTGAGATGATTAACCTTACTGACCGCGAATACAAAATGCGTGCAGTTTTGGATAAAGTAAGAGATGATTACGATTTTATTATCATTGATTGCTCTCCTTCATTGGGTTTGATTACAATCAATGCATTAACAGCTGCTAATTCTGTTATCATCCCGGTACAGTGCGAATATTTCGCTTTGGAAGGTTTAGGCAAGCTTTTAAACACCATTAAAATTGTTCAGAGCCGCTTAAATACAGATCTGGATATCGAAGGAATTTTACTTACCATGTACGACGTTCGTTTAAGACTGTCTAATCAGGTTGTAGAGGAAGTAAAAACACACTTCCAGGAACTGGTTTTCGATACAATTATTCAGCGTAATACCCGTTTAAGTGAAGCTCCAAGTTACGGTGTGTCTGTAATTATGCACGATGCAAACTGTAAAGGATCAATTAATTATTTGAATTTAGCAAGGGAAATAATCCGCAAAAACGGATTGGTTAGAGAAGAAGAAAGTAATAAAGCAATAGTTAATTCATGACATATCAGAAAAAAACAGGATTAGGCAGAGGGTTAAGTGCCCTTTTGAATGATTCTGAAGTTGCTGCTCCTGCTGCTCCTAAACCTGCAGCTACCGCACATTTGAAGGCTGATAATACATCGCCGGGAAATATAAGCGCTATTAAAGTTGATCAAATAGAAGTTAACCCCTTTCAGCCCCGTTCTGAATTTGATCCGGTTGCCTTAAATGAGCTGGCCGATTCTATTCAGTTACAAGGTTTGATTCAGCCTATTACTGTAAGAAAGGTTTCTGAAAACAGTTATCAGCTTATTTCGGGTGAGAGGCGTTTAAGAGCTTCCAAAATTGCAGGAATCGAAGAAATTCCGGCTTATATACGCACCGCAAACGACCAGCAGATGCTGGAAATGGCTCTTATCGAGAACATTCAGCGCGAAAACCTGAATGCAATTGAGGTAGCTCTGAGTTTTCAGCGTATGATTGACGAGTGTAATCTGAAACAAGAAGAACTTGGTGATCGCGTAAGCAAAAACAGATCTACTGTTACAAATTATTTGCGGTTATTAAAACTTCCGCCAGCTATTCAGGCTTCTATCAGAGACAATCAGGTTTCTATGGGGCATGCAAAAGCAATCCTTGGCTTGGATGATGTAGATAAGCAATTGTTCGTTCATGATGAAATTATCCGTCAGGGGCTTTCTGTTCGTAAAGCAGAAGAACTAGTACGCGAAATTCAGCAGGGAGGCAATAAAAAAACTGCAATTAAAGCAGAACAACAGGTATCCTTTCAATATCAAAAAATTCAGGACGACCTTGCATCCAAATTTGCCACCCGGGTAAAACTTAAGGTTCAGGGAAAAGGAAAAGGCGCTATAGAAATTCCATTTGTTTCGGAAGATGATCTGGGCCGTATCCTTGAATTATTAGATTGGTAATGCAATATCTGCGGGTTCTTTTACTATTTATACTGCTTATTGGCGCTTCGGTGGTATCTGCTCAGGATATGCCGAAGGGCGCAAAGGTAGATTCTACGCTAATCAATCCTAAAGCGAAAAAGGATTCGGTATTTCGTCCTAAAAGAGACTCCGTTGTAAATCTACGTTCAGCAAGTAAAACAGAGCAAAAACCAGCTGTAGTGAAAGATTCCGCACGTCTGGCATTGGAGCGCTTATCGAAGGTTTCTACCCGTCGTTCTATGATTATCCCCGGCTGGGGGCAAATTACTAATAGAAGGTGGTGGAAGGTGCCGATTATTTATGGCGGTTTTGTTTCCCTGGCTTTAGCAATTGATTTTAATCAACGATATTATAAAGAATATTTGGGGGAGTTGCAGCACAATGATAGATATAATAGAGGTCTTGAGAAAACTCCATGGAAAGATTCGGTATTAGCAAGCTATGATTATAATCGGATTATTGATGCAAAAGATTTTTATCGGCGTAATCGAGATTTGTCTATCCTTCTTACAGGCGCTCTGTATGCTATCAATGTTATTGATGCGTATGTGGATGCAACCTTTTTCCGCTTCGATGTAAGTAAGGATTTAAGTTTGAAACTCACACCCTCGTTTCAGCCATATTATGCCTCATCGGGTTTAACCGCCATGCCTTTACTGAAATTAAAGTTTGCTTTTAACCATCCAAAAGATAACCATCCCGATTTCAATTAATAATAGCATATTTATAGCCTGAAAATAAATTGATGTGTGGATAAGGGCATTGAACAGTATGAAAGATCCTTTCTATCTTATATAAATTGCCTTAATCTCATTTCTACAATCTCATATCTAAAATCTTAAATAATGAAAATAGCCCTTTTAGGTTATGGAAAAATGGGTCGTATCATAGAGAAATTTGCTATTGAACGCGGCCACGAAATTGTTCTTAAAATAGACGAATCTACCCTGGATCAATTAACTACCGAAAACCTTCAGAAAGCTGATGCTGCTATCGACTTTAGCACACCTCATTCGGTTTTAGCTAATATTAATGCCTGCTTTGCTGCTGGTACTCCTGTTGTTGTTGGAACAACCGGCTGGTATGAGCAAATGGACGACCTTAAGAAAAAATGCGAGGAAAGTAACAATTCACTGCTTTGGGGCTCTAATTTCAGCATTGGTGTTAATGTGTTCTTTTTTGTGAATAAAGTACTTTCAAAAATCATGAACCGTTATCCGCAGTATGATGTACAGGTAGAAGAAATTCATCACATCCATAAGCTGGATTCTCCAAGCGGAACAGCAATCACTATTGCAGAAGGAATTTTAGAAGGTGTAGAAAATAAAAAGAATTGGGTAAATAACCTGGTTGGCAGTGCTGAGGAAATTGTTGCAAAGCCAGAGCAGCTCTTAATCGAATCGCACCGTATTGAAGAAGTGCCCGGCACACATACCGTAATTTATAGTTCGGAAGTGGATGATATTGAGTTTAAGCATACTGCTCATAGTCGAGCAGGCTTCGCCCTCGGGGCGGTTATTGCAGCTGAATGGCTTAAAGACAAAAAAGGCTTCTTCTCTGTAAAGGATATTTTTGATTTTAATATTTAAGATTTTATGGAACAAGCCACCTCGACTGGTACATTGTTAATTGTGTTGGTACTCCTTATCGCAACTCATGTGGGGTTGTGGAAATTATTTGAGAAAGCTGGTCGCAAAGGATGGGAAGCAATTATCCCTTTTTACAATGCTTATATTTTGCTGAAGCTAACCGGACGTCCGCTTTGGTGGTATATTTTGCTTTTAATTCCCATTATCAATGTGATTGTTGGTATCGGCTTAATAACTGATCTTGCAAAGAGCTTTGGTAAGTTCTCTTTTTGGCAGCATATAGCTGTAGTAGTTATTCCTTTTATTGTATTACCATTATGGGGATTTGATGAGAATACCAAATACCTGGGCGCATCAGCTACCGAAGATTTTAAGAAAGCACATCCTTTCAAAAAAACGGCTACCCGCGAATGGGCTGATGCCATTTTATTTGCAGTAGTGGCTGCAACGCTTATCCGCAGTTTTCTTCTCGAAGCGTACACCATTCCTACCGGATCAATGGAAAAATCCTTGTTGATTGGCGATTTTCTGTTTGTGAGTAAAGTCAACTATGGTGGTCGTGTTCCAATGACACCGGTTGCATTCCCGTTTGCACACCATACTATGCCATTTTTCAATACAAAGGCTTATTGGGATGGTCTTGAGTTGAAATATCGCCGCGTTCCGGGTTTCGAAAAAATTGAAAGGAACGATGTGGTAGTGTTTAACTATCCGGAAGGCGACACCGTTGTTTTGGAGACTCAGGCAGAAGCAAGCTATTATCAACTAGTTAGACAATTGGGAAGAGATGCAGTTCGCTCTAATCCTAATTTTACAATCACAGAGCGTCCGGTAGATAAACGTGAAAATTATATCAAACGGTGTTTAGCTATCGCTGGCGATACTTTGAAGATTGTTAATGCTCAGGTTTTTGTTAACGGAAAAGCCGCAGAGAACCCCGGAGAGGGGCAAAAGTCATATTATGTAAAATCAGACGGCACAGACTTTAATCAGCAAGTGTTGTTGGATATGAATATCTCGGCCACGCAGGCAACTGCAGACGAGTATTATTTCAATATGACCGGTAAGGAAGCCGCCGAGATAAAAGGCTGGTCGAACGTAAAAGAAGTCCGCCAGATCATTAAATTGCCTGGTGATTTCGATCCAAGCGTATTTCCATTCAATCCAAACTTCAAGTGGAATCAGGACAATTTCGGTCCTCTGGTAGTTCCTAAAAAAGGCTGGACTGTTAACCTCGACGCTACAACAATCCCTCTGTACAAACGTGCAATACAGGTTTATGAGAATAATAAGGTAGAGGAGAAAGACGGCAAACTTTACATCAATGGCAAATTGGCTAATACCTACACTTTTAAAATGGATTACTATTGGATGATGGGAGACAATCGCGATAACTCTTTAGATTCCCGCTTCTGGGGCTTTGTTCCCGAAGATCATATTGTAGGGAAGGCTTTATTCATCTGGTTAAGTTTGGATGAAAACAAGAGCTTCCTAAGCAAGATAAGATGGAACAGGTTGTTTAAAGGAATTCATTAAGAGCTAACTATAGTTCGTAAGGAAGTCCCGGAATTGTTTATTCAGTTCCGGGATTTCTTGTTTTATGCGATGAGAGTCAGGGCAACCTGTCACATTTTTTCAGATTTCAGTAATAAGAGTTCTGCCAGGGAAAACTCAATATTTGAAACCAAATTAATTGAACCTTTATGTTTTTTTCTTCTCTAATTTTTCAGGTGTTTTATTTGATTGCGTTAACATCTGGTATTTATCTGATGTACTTGTTATTCAAACTATTGAATTGGTTAATCAGGTATTTTAGAGCGAAAACAATCTTGCTTGAAATCGAGTTGGATAAATTTGATGAATAGTATTGTTTAGGGAGATCTTGCTCATCAGAACTTAAAATTCTGAAGTTGATTCGTTGAACCGCCGTTTGCTAAATCGGATTACAAACTTCGATAAGATTTCCGGATTTTAAATCGCAAATGCAGCTGCTCTTCTGAATTTATAATTCCGAAGCCCTATCGTAGGATTTGCAATCCGCAATAAAAAAAAGCCGAAGGCTCATCAAAGAACCTTCGGCTTTTTTATTATTTGAAGCTTTATGGGATAAAATTATTTCCCTTTCACCTCCAACCACTTTCTCGCATTCACAAAAGCCTCAATCCATGGAGAAACCTCATCCTGGCGACCTTTAGGATAGTTCGCCCATTGCCATTGCAACAAAGAACGCTCAATATGCGGCATCATCACCAAATGGCGACCGGTTTCATCACAAAGCATTGCTGTATTGTAATCAGAACCGTTCGGGCAATGCGGATAAGTTTCGTAAGCATATTTTGCAACGATCTGGTATTGGTCTTCATTTTGCGGAAGCTGGAAACGACCTTCTCCGTGAGATACCCAAACACCTAATGTAGATCCTGCAAGACTTGAAAGCATTACCGATTTATTCTCTTTGATCGTCAACGAAGTGAAGATACTTTCGTGCTTATGACTTGCGTTATGTAGCATTTTAGGCTTCTCTGTATGGTTCTTGTTAATCAAACCTAATTCAACAAAAAGCTGACAGCCATTACAAATACCTACAGAAAGCGTATCCTCTCGATCGAAGAATTTTTCCAATGCAACTCTTGCTTTTTCGTTGTATAAGAAAGATCCAGCCCAACCTTTTGCAGAACCCAATACATCCGAATTGGAGAAACCTCCAACAGCACCAATGAACTGAATGTCTTCCAACGTCTCACGACCGGAAATTAAATCCGTCATGTGGACGTCTTTCACATCGAAACCAGCCATATACATCGCGTTAGCCATTTCGCGTTCAGAATTACTTCCTTTCTCGCGAATGATTGCCGCTTTGATTCTTGGTTTCGAGCTGTCGATTACCGGTTTTCTACCATCAAATCCTTCAGGGAATTTATACTGAAGGACGTGGTTTTTATAATTGTCGAAACGCTCTTTTGCACTTGTGGCTCCGCTTTGTTTAATATCTAATAAATAAGATGTCTTAAACCATGTATCACGTAAAGTAGCAATATCAAAGGAATAAGAGTCGCTTCCGTTCTTAATTTCAAGTGTAGCGGTTGAGCTAACTGTTCCTAATTTCGCAAAGGCAACATTGTTAGCGCTTAATGTGGATTCCACCTCAGCAGATGCCTGGAATACAACCCCAATATTCTCAGCAAAAAGAACCTTAATACTATCGCTTTCTCCTAAAGAAGAGAGGTCTAAATTGGCACCAAGACCATTATCAGCGAAGCACATCTCCAGAAGGGTAGTAATTAAACCGCCGCTGCCAATATCATGACCAGCTTCGATCTTTCCTTCTTTAATTAACTGCTGTAAGGTGTTGAATGCGTTTTTGAACGATGCAGCATCTTTAATATCCGGAGTCTCATTGCCAATCTTATTCACCACCTGAGCAAATGAAGATCCCCCTAATTTGAAGGCATCATTTGAAAGGTTGATGTAGTAAATGTTACCACCGTCTTTCTGAAGAACAGGCTCAACAACTTTACGGATATCATTACAATTAGCACCCGCAGAAATAATAACAGTACCCGGAGCAATTACGTCCTGATCTTTGTATTTCTGCTTCATAGAAAGTGAATCTTTTCCTGTCGGGATGTTGATTCCTAAATCGATCGCGAAATCGGAACACGCTTTAACTGCGTCGTATAAACGGGCATCTTCGCCTTCGTTTTTACAAGCCCACATCCAGTTGGCTGATAGCGATACACTCGCCAATCCGTCTTTCAATGGAGCCCAAACGATGTTGGATAATGACTCTGCTACAGCATTACGACTTCCCGCAGCTGGATCAATCAATGCTGAAATAGGCGCATGACCGATAGAGGTTGCAATACCTTCTTTTCCCTGGAAATCCAATGCCATAACACCAACGTTATTCAGCGGTAATTGCAACGGACCAGCACATTGTTGTTTGGCAACACGTCCGCCCACGCAACGGTCAACTTTGTTGGTTAACCAGTCTTTACATGCAACGGCTTCCAGTTGAAGTACCTGCTCTAAGTATTCGTTTAGTTTGGCTTTATCGTAAGCAACCGGAGCATAAGTGCGGTTAACGGCTTTGTCTTCCATTACCACCTTAGGCGAACTGCCGAACATATCTTTCAACTCCAGATCCATCGGTTTTGCACCTGTAGACGCAGATTCGAAAGTGAAGCGATGATCGCCAGTAACATCACCAACAGTATACATTGGAGAACGTTCACGATCAGCAATTTTCTGAAGTGTTGCAATATCCTGTTCGCCAATTACCAATCCCATACGCTCCTGAGATTCGTTTCCGATGATCTCTTTTGCAGAAAGGGTAGGATCGCCGACAGGCAATTTATCTAAGTTAATTTTACCGCCGGTTTCTTCAACAAGCTCCGAAAGGCAATTTAAGTGACCACCTGCACCATGATCGTGAATAGAGATGATGCTATTGTTCTCACTTTCCACCATTCCGCGGATAGCGTTGGCTGCTCTTTTCTGCATTTCAGGATTTGAGCGCTGAATGGCATTTAATTCAATGCCTTTTCCGTGTTCGCCGGTATCTGCTGATGAAACGGCTGCTCCACCCATCCCGATGCGGTAATTCTCACCACCAAGGATGACAATCTTATCTCCCGTTTTAGGATGTTGTTTTATCGCCTGATTTGCTTTTCCATAGCCTACGCCACCTGCAAGCATAATCACTTTATCGTATCCTAATTTTCTTGGAGATTCGATATTGTCGGCTTTCTCGTCGTGTTCGAACGTAAGAACGGAACCAGTAATCAAAGGCTGTCCGAACTTGTTTCCAAAATCAGTAGCACCGTTCGAAGCTTTGATCAGGATGTCCATCGGAGTTTGGTACAACCATTTTCTTTCTTCGGTAGCTTGTTCCCATGCACGGTCTTTTTCTAAACGGGAAAGCGCCGTCATGTAAACAGCCGTTCCTGCAAGCGGCAACGCACCCTGACCGCCAGCTAAGCGGTCGCGGATTTCACCACCCGAACCAGTTGCTGCACCATTAAAAGGCTCAACGGTAGTAGGGAAGTTGTGTGTTTCTGCTTTAACAGAAATTACCGATTCAAATTCAGTTAGCTGATAAAAGTCAGGCACATCGGCACGTTTTGGGGCAAACTGCTGTACAACAGGGCCTTTAATGAAGGCGACATTGTCTTTATATGCCGAAACAATATCGTTAGGATTTGCTTCGGATGTTTTGCGGATCAGTTTAAATAAGGAAGTTTCCTTTTCTTCGCCATCGATCACAAATTTACCGTTGAAGATTTTATGGCGGCAATGCTCAGAGTTCACCTGCGAGAAACCAAATACTTCAGAGTCTGTCAGCGGGCGACCAAGTCTTTCTGCCAGTTGATTCAGGTAATCAACCTCTTCATCGCTCAAAGAAAGTCCTTCTTGTTTATTGTAAGCCGCAATGTCGGTAACTGGAAGAACCGGCTCCGGCTGTATATTTATGGTAAAGATCTCTTGATTAAGTCCGTTGTACTTTTGAGAAAGCATCGGGTCAAAATCCTGGAATTGCTCGTTTACAATCTTAAATTCTTCAATCCGGATAATTCCCTGAATATCCATGTTTTGAGTAATCTCTACCGCATTGGTACTCCATGGAGTAATCATTGCGGCACGGGGACCAACTAAGAAACCAGCGAAAGTAGTTTCCTGCTGCAATTTGGCATTACCAAAAAGCCATTCCAATTTCTCAATATCTGTAGGATTAAGCGCCCGATCAGTTTGTAAGGCAAATACTGTATCCGGCTGATTAAAAAAGAAGTGAAGCATGCTTGTTTTTTGAAGCCGCAAAGTTAAGGTTTTCAGTTGGAAATTTTTCCAGAATGGAAAATATGCTGATGTGTCTAAGTTTTTTTAACCAATATGACGTTTTAGTAGAAGGGCGCAGAGGGTCCTACTAAAACGTCATAGCAAAAACCTTTAACAAGGCCAATGTCGCTCAGATTATAGTCTTTTATGAAAGACTCAATTATCTATTCAACTAAAACGGGAATACTGAGTTGACCCTCAACAAAGATTATATACATTCCTGATGCTAATCTCTTGCCAAGATCTACCGTGAGCGTTCCTTCCTCAGTTTTTAGTGTTTTATTAAATACAATATTTCCTATAACATTTATAATTTTGATTTGGTATTTTTCTCTGTTTGTATCAGGCCTAACAAAAAATATAGAGGAAGAAATAGGATTAGGGTACACTATCCCTAATTTTCGATTAAGTGAAAAATAAACGGGTTTTATACCTAAGATATTTTTGTTACCATCTTTGTCCACTTGTGATAAACGGTAATAATTAATGCCATTTGATGGTGATAAATCAGCAAAGCTGTATTGGGTATCAGAACTTGTATTGCCTTTTGAGTATATAACTGCTATCTCTTTGAAATATTTTTGGTCCGTAGCCCTTTCTATGAGATAATAGCTATTATTTAATTCACTACTTGTAATCCAGTTAATATCAACTGATGAGTAGTTTTTTGAAGCCGAGTAATTTAGAAGTTTAACTGGTAAAGTAGAGTAGCTTCCATAAACTTTTCCATACATACCATCGTTTGTAGTATAGATAGCAAATATGTTATCGTTTAATCCTAATTCAACTTGTCCGGATATAGCCTGCGTTGTGTTAATTGTGTTGTTCCCAACGGTATTCCAGATAGAATTGTTGTATTTTTTTAAATTGATAGTAGGTCCCGAATAGCTAAGATAAAGATTATTCGAAGCATCACACATGATTTTCGCATCATATACAGTCGTGTTGGTGAATCCCGGAAGAGTTGTCCAAGAACTGCCAGAAGATTTATAAATGCTGATAGTCTTTCCACTTGGACTATAATTGATAAAATAAACGTTTCCTGCGAAATCTGTACATATTGAAGGATAATTTTCAGAAGATGTCGTCAGATTTTCTGCAAAACTTGTCCAGATTCCGCTTGAATATTTTTGGAAAGAGTAAATTGATCCTGAACTATACCGGACAACGAGCAAGTCTCCTACGCTATTAAAACACGATGCCCTATAAGTGAAGGATGTATCGTTGGTTATGTCTATCCAGAAGCCAGCACTGTATTTTACAATTGCGAAGTTGCATATTACAAATACCTCTCCATTTGAATTTATGCGAATGTCGTTA
>Ga0307408_100000737_pt1 | contig 26454 bp, 15 predicted proteins | sample 322Cmetagenome_FD_202116 | JGI IMG/M metagenome (GOLD analysis project Ga0307408, IMG submission 202116) | Maize rhizosphere microbial communities from greenhouse at UC Davis, California, United States - 322HYB-C-3 | ecosystem: Host-associated > Plants > Roots > Rhizosphere > Soil | place...
CACAGATCCTGTCACGTCAATTTTTTTCTGAGTACCATATCCTACAACTACTACTTCAGTTAATTTTTGGGAAGAAGGCACTAATTTTACGCTTATTGAAGTACGCGAATTAACTGCAACCTCCTGTGGATCATACCCCAGGTAAGTAATTACTAAAGTTGCGTTGTCAGGAGCCTCTATACTGAACACCCCATTTATATCTGTGCTTGTTCCCCCTGTAGCCCCTTTAATTTTAATTGTAGCACCAATCACCGGCTTATCAGTTTCGTCGACGACCTTTCCTGTCACCTTAATTAACCGGCGCTCTACCTGTTTTTCAGTTGCATTCTTTGCATATATGACTATGGTTCGGTTGTTGATTTTGTAAGAAAATGGTTGTCCGGCTAAAGCTTCATCCAAAGCTTGATTAATAGGAACATTTTTTAAATGGAGAGTAACCGGGTTGCCAAGCCTCAACAGGTCGGCATCAGCCAGTAAACTATAGCCACTTTGTTTTCGGATTTCGTTAAGGGCTTCTTTTAAGCTGGCGTTAGTTTTATTGAGACTAATCTGAGCCAACGAACTTGCACTGACTTGAAGACAGCCAACTAAAACAAGAAAAAAAACTAATTTCATAACTCGCCATAATCTAACATTGGCGCATGAAGAAAACATGCACCGATGTGCAGTAATTTTTACGTACATTTGAGTAGTGGTTTTAGAAAATTTGGTTAGAAAAACTATGATTTTAAGACCCGTTCAGCTGATTTCAGCTGTATTAGACCAGAAGCGGCCAGGCTTCTGGTTTTAATTTTCCGGGCATGGCTGTTTCCGAAAAACTACTTCATAAGAACTATCCTCCTTCCCTCTATTCTATACCTGATTTTGCCTGCCAGAGCAATGTTATCAAGTAATTCATCAATAGTTTTATATCTTGAGACGACTCCGAAAAGCTTCTTTTCTCCTACGTTATTTTCATATCGAACTTCTACATCGTACCAGCGGGCAGCTTTTCGCATAACTTCTGCTATACTTTCATTATCAAAAATAAATAGCCCATCCTTCCAAGCCATTACTTCATTGATATTGGCATTTCTAACCTGTAAAGGTTGTGCTTCATTATTAACACTCATTTGGCCAGGTGCCAGCAAGATCTTCTCGTTCTTTCTTAATACTTTTACAGAACCCTCAAGCAAGGTGGTTTTTACGGCTTTTTCGTCCTGATAAGCTTCAACATTAAAATGAGTTCCTAAAACTTGTACGGTTTGAGTTGTGGTGATGACTTTAAACGGCTTTTTGCTATGCGCAACCTCGAAATAGGCTTCCCCCGTTAATTGAACTTCCCGGCCGGGCCCTATGAACGAAGAGGGGAAGGTCAGGGATGAGCCTGAATTGAGCCATATATGAGTGCCATCTGCCAGCACAATATCATAGGTTCCACCTTTTGGGGTGGTGATCATATTCAAGCCAGCTCCATTATCCAGATTATCGCCCTCGCTTTGGCCCGCATAAACCACTTGGCCATCCTTTGTTTTTGTAACACTAACATCACCTTCCTGAGCCAATCTACCGTTGGATGCACTTGTTAAGGATATGGTTTTGCCATTAGCTAGAGTAAGTATTGCACGACTACCTCCAGGCAAGATAACAGCTGGTTTTTTCTCATTTGCTACAGGAGTAGGTTCTAAAGGCTTAGGTTGGCTGTAAAAATGATTTATTGCAAAGGTTCCGACTATCAAAATTGCAGCAGCTGCGGAAAGCCAATAAGGAGAAATTTTACGCTTAGGCTTTGTTTGTGCCAGCGTCCGTTTGATATTTTCAAAAATTGCCTCCGTTTCCTCTTCTCCGGCTTCAATGTTCTCTGGAACTATTTCCAACTGGCGCTCAATAGCTTCCTGTAATTCCAATTCGTATTTACCCGAGGCCAGATAATTCAGAAGTTCCTCTAATTCCTCATGGGTGCATAGCTGATGCCGGTATTTATAAATAAGATTATCGAAACGGTTCATAATAGGGCTACTTACTTATATTACGAACCAGAAGGAAATGATAACTATGCCGATTAAGATTTTTTTTTAAAAAACCTTAAAAACTATCTAGCAGTATTAAAGCTATGAAACATGGCAGTTCATAGTGTTGTGAAAAGAAAGCCCGTACTTGACGGTTACCCTTCACCATATGATTATTTACAGTGGCGAGGGAGATATTTAGGAGGTCGCTGATCTCCTGATGGCTCCTCCCTTCAAGCTTGCTAAGTGTGTAAACCTTTCGGCATTGGTCTGAGAGTTGTTTGAGAGCCTCAGTCAATAACTTATGGTTTTCCTTAGTAAGTAGCGCTTCCTCTACATGAGTATAAACTTCGACAGCTTCGGAAAACATAACCGAGCGGCTTCTTTCGTCAAGTGCAGCCTTTCGCAAATAATCATATACCAAGTTTCTGGCAACAGTATGAAGAAAGCCTTTGTATGACTTATCCAAATCAATTTTGTCCCGGCTTTCCCATATTTTAATATAAACATCCTGAAGGATTTCGCTGGCTACCTCTTTGTCTCTGACTAAATATTTGATGTTGGTAAGCAGTGCTTTACTATGCAATCGATATAGACATTCAAAAGCGTGTATATTACCATCCTTAAGTTGGGTAACCAACAGTTTGATATCTGTACCAGAATAATCTTCCATGATTTAATTAGAGTGCTTAAAGAAAGCAATAATTGGTTAATCAATTATAATAAAAAATATTGATTTTTTATAACGAATGTTACGTATTGGGCTGTATTGACCGGTTTTAAGTCGATTTCGAATGGAAATGCAACCGTAATAGGTCCAATAATTATAGGGCCCCGCTAGTCTAGAATCTGTAGTTTACAATTGTGTTATTTTTAACTATTTGCTTTAACTAATCGCCCAATTAAGCATGAAATTACTTAAAGCCAGATTAGTAATCTCAACACTTATTCCGGGAAATAGGGGGGTAGTTAGGCCAAAGCAGCCACGCCATGAAATCTACGGGAGCAGCACGACTTTTTATATACGGCCGGGAGTATCCTAAGGCTTTACAAGCAATTTTATATGATCCGAACTAATCATTCTATTTTTCGTTCCGGCAAAAGGAACATTATGACCAGCATAAAAACGCTTCCTCAAGAATTACGTCGGTTTTTCTTGAACTCCTGGAAAGGCAGTTTCCAATTGAAAGCGCCGGCCGTCCGCTTCAGCTGAGATCTGCGCAGGGTTACGCAAAAAAACTAAACGTGCACGTCAATTACCTCAATCGTGCAGTAAAGGAAGTAACAGGAAAGCCTACTACTGCCCATATTTCCGAACGCATCATTAGCGAAGCAAAAGCCCTCTTGCAACATACTTCCTGGAATATTGCAGATATAGCCTATGCCCTCGGCTTTGAATACTCCTCTTATTTTAATAACTACTTTAAACGCATGACCGGGACAAATCCTACATTACTTAGGGTTCAGGAAGTTTGAAATTCTTAATTATTGGTTTGATATCGATTCGTCACCTTGAGGAATGATGGCTGAAGTACCTAATCAAGTTCAGTGACGATGAGCGAGGTGGAAAGTATAAAGCACACGCGACACGCGTGCGCTCTATGTTGTTAAGTTAAGGATTTCAAAGGTGCTGGTGGGGGACACCAGCACCGGAGTTCGCCGCGGTTGGTGTCCTCACCAACCGCTTAACTTAATGACATTGCGCGTGCGCTAGCTCGGGCCGGCGTTTAAATTGCACCGACCTTCGTTTAAAGCTAAAAAGACATCTTTTTAAGGATTGCTTTCAATCAGCTCAATTGCCTTTTCCAAAAGCTCATCCTTTCCTGCCTTTATCCCTGCGATTGTTGGCTTCATTGGTAAATCTATTTTCACACCTACCTGTTGCGTCTCTGCGCCATCGGGATAATAAATGCCGATTCCGGAGAAGGAAGTGTGAATGTTACCAGGCAGTATAAAGTGCGAAACATTGCCATCGGCACCGGCGGTTCTGTTGCCAATTACAGTCACATTTGGCAGTCCCTGGAAAGACATAGCGGTGTATTCGGCCTGGCTTTGTGTTTTGTCATTTACCAGAATCACAACCTTTCCTTTGTAGTGTTTTTCTATTTTTCCGCCATTGGCTAATGTTGAACTGAATTCAAAAAAACCTGGATTTTTATAATCAGCTATCGTAAATTTCACAAACTCAGATGCTTTTGACTTCAAATATCCGCCAAAAGTAAAGGGCATAAAGTCTGAAGGATAGCAGCGCAAGTCAATGATGAGGCCTTTTGTGGACTCGAACTGCTTTTTTATTTCTGGCAAATGGCTGTTTTTGTATTTGGATGAAAGCAGGTAGCCAATGTTTTCCTTTATCAAATAATACTCCGGAGCGTCGGCGTTCCAGGCGTAGTCTATCCTAAAGTTTAACTTATTACGATCTATCGTTGGCAAATCAAGTTTAACAGGTTTATCGTCTTTAACAACTTCAAGATGGATTTTTTCGTTGTTTGACCGAAGCAGATATTGACCAGGCAAATCTCTTAACACCATTTCGTAGTTTGATGCCGGAGAAAGAGGCTTATAAAACTCAATAAGTTCCTGAACAGTTTTCCCATTAATTTTTGTGATGATATCGCCAATAGCTACCTGATTTTTTATCCCTAGGGTATCGACATAAAATCCGGTAACCGCAAGTTTATCTTCTATAAACCGAGCCTGAAATGGCAGCGAACGACTCCCTTTAAATTCATTTAAAGTCTTGTTGCCAGCCCAAACTCCTGCGTGCGTATCATGAATGCGGGCTATCAATTTCAAAGCAGCAAGGGTGTAGTCTGTCTCATTAGCAGCATTTACAAATACCGGGATAAACTCAGTTAAAACATCTTCCCATTTTTCTTTAATCAGGTATTTATAAGGGAAGAAATAATTAACCATGTTCCAGTACCGATAAAGCGAAAGAAGCCGGAAAGCATCATCAGGATATGACATTGACTTATAGCTACGTTCGTTGGTGAAAATAGGATTGCCAACATTTTTCGTCTCCTTTATATAATAATGCTCTCCTTCTCGTTGGTTGTTCTTTATTGCAATTAGAGCACTGCTTAATTCTGAACCAAGCTCTTTAGCATCTTCAATCCAGGCTAAAGCAGGCTTCATTTTAACATCCTTCTCTTCTACTTTTTTATGAACGCTTATTGGCGAAATAGCGCCACAGGTTTTCACCAGATTTAGCAGATGCTCATTTCTTTTAATTTGATTTTTTACGTTAAGGTATGCAGGAAGAAACCGGAATAATTCATAATCCCAGTTGATGTTTCCGGCGGCAATGTTTGGATGGTAATATTTCAAAAATCCCCAAATCTGTCCCAAAAGATTTAGGTTTCTGATTTGATCGGCTTGCAAATTAGCAAGTGAAATACCCGATCCTTTATCAAATGCATGGTCCTCGTCTGCTTTGTAAGTGATTAAAGGTGTTAATGTTTCTTTGGAAATGTCTTTTCCATCAACCTTCAGGCAAAAATCGTCAGCCCAAACTGTTCCGGTTCCGGTATGCAGCGCTCCAATGAAAATGGTTTTGGCACTTTTATCCAGCGGAAGCTTAGTGGTGTATTTTTTCCAGTCTTGTGTGCCGTGAATGTTTTCCTTCTGCATATTGTTAAACTGCAGGGTATTTTCACTATCATCAATCCGCAGGAGAAGCCCGGCATAGCCATTTTCCACGTCCGACAGTTTAAGGTAGGCGCTCAATTCAAGCTCTTTTCCTGAAAAAGTAACGGGTATGCTAACCGTTGGACATCCAAACTCCCCTTGTTTTCTTTCCAGCGTGGGCTGAATTTTGATTGAATACCGGCCTTCGTACTTTTCCAGCGAATCGGCCTGGGAGCTGTAAGTAGGCATTCCCCACTTAAACCAGCGATATGGTAAAGCCGATTTTGGATCGATATTGTCAATGTTGAGATTGAAATCCGCTAACGGCCGCGTTTGCGAACATGCACATGATACAGCTGCAAGAATGCTGGCTGCGATGAATAAATATTTCATGAAGTTTAAGGTTGATTATTATAGGCTGCAATTGGTTCTTCCGGAATTTGAGTATAAAGCCCCGGAGTGTTTTCTTCTTTCTGATTCGCTAAACTGTCTATAGTAACATCATAGCACAAGGCATTTTTATAGATAGAATCTGCTGTATTGGTTTGACGGTGTTTCTTTAAACCGGCCAACCTGCTTGGCGTATGTGAATTGATTGATATTGATGTTGCTGTTACAGGAGTGGCTTGCTCCTTTTTCTGATGAATTCCTAACGGCTGAACAGCCCCATGAGGTTTTCCTGATAATTTTATGATGGGCTGATTGCTTGGTTCGGATAAGGATAAAAATATACCGATGGCAATAATCAACGCACTAACTCCGGCTAAAGCAGGTTTATACCAGATGCTAATAAAATGCCCAAAAGTGAAAGACGCTTTCTTATGATGCTTTTTATAAGTTGAAAGCAGTTTTTCTTTCAAGGCATCCTGATTTTGGAGCGGGGGCTTTTCAAAACATACATTAGCCGCCCATGTTAGCCCTTGTGCAGTTTTAAACTCTTCTTCGGTAAATTCCTGCAGAATAAACTCCTTTTCGAGGATGGTTAAATCTTCAAAATCCTTTCTGATCAGGAGTTCTATGTCGAAATTGTTGTTCATGAGTTTACAGCTTTGTAAGGATTATAGGAGTTGAGCTTAGCCGAAAGCTTTTTTATAGAATAAAATATCCGCGATTTAACTGTCCCTTCCGAGCAGTTCATCACTTCGCTTATTTCTTTGATAGACAAATGTTCTTTATAGCGCAGTATAAACGTTAAGGAATGATACTCCTCCAGATCATCCAGCGCAAGCGATAACTTATCTGCAAACTGTTTCTGATCGAATCGTTCGTCGAATCGGGGCTCATAGTGTTCCCGGTACTCTTCCGAAAAGAGGTTTGAAGTTATTTCTTCCCGGGTTTCGGTTTTCCGGTACTCATTCTTACACATATTAGAGGCAACTGAATAAAGCCACACTTTGAATGAGCGGGATTGATTGTAGAGATGCCCTTTCTCTATAATTTTAAGGAACAGATCGTGCGAAAAATCTTCCGCTTTTTGGTTGTTCCGGTATAAGCGCAGGTAAAAGAAATAGTGGATTTTCTTGCTGTAACGTTCATAAAGTTCCTCAAATGCTTTTGCATTACCATCTATTACAAAGGGCATAAGCTCTTCGTCAGAATAGTTTTTGTATTTCTTTGTGAAAAAGTTAAGCAACTGAGGGAGAGGTTATTCTGTTTCTTCGAAGTGATTGTTTACGGGTTTGTTTTGCTGTCCACTTCCGTTCTTTTTAACCGGCCCCATTTCGGATACCCGCACGCTTTTGTCAACAACCTCAAATTCAAGATCATCAATCCAAACTTTGCCTTCGCCACAAATTAGAACACCATAGGCAATAGCTTTGCTTTTTTGAGGCACGTCTAACACAATTTCGTACTTAGTCCAATTGGTAGTACCTTCAATTGGCCGGTTTTGCATGTTATTAAAGCTGAGCATTTTTTTATCCTCGCCATCAACCCTAAACCACATACCCGCCCAGTCATTTATATTTTCTGATTTTATAAAGCCGGTAAGGCGAACCCGTTTATCTAAAAAAGCCTCGGGAAAGAAGGTTTGCATAATGGTACCAAAGTTGCCCCCCGATTTTATGGATTTTAGATAGGCCACTTTGCCGCCTCTTTCGGCGCTGTTTTCGATGCCTATTTCATAATTGGCTGGCGAAGCGCCTGAAATATACCATCCCTTTACCTTACCCGGTTCGGCAACTTTAAAACCCAAAAGCATAAAGGTGAAAAGTAAAAAAAGTTTAGGTATTAAATATTTGTTGAGCATTATTTCTGTTCGTTTTTTAGCACGGTACACGCCACCGAGCATTAGGTTCAAATAAATTCTGTTTTTTTAACGAATATAGGTTTGGGAATGAGAAAACAAGAAGGGCCAGGATAAATGTCGGAGAGATAGGTAAGGTGATAATTGCTTAGGAGTACCCCTTCTCTGCTCTTTACAAATCCCACTTCTCTTAGAATGCCGGAAGTTTGAAATTCTTAATCATTGGTTTGATATCCTTTAACAGGACGCTTGTGAACCGTACTACTTTTGTCATTTATGAATATGCCGTTGCTAACCTACATCAAAGAAATCTCACCCCGTCCTGTTTTGCTGATTGCGGGCGAAAATGCGCATTCGCGCTACTTTAGTGAAGATGCGTACAAAGCAGCTGCCGAGCCAAAAGAGTTGATGATTATTCCGAACGCCAGACATGTTGATTTGTATGATAGGATAAATATTATTCCATTTGATAAGCTAACTACATCCTTTACGCAAAACTTGAAATAGGCTTTACAGGGGAGGCGGCTACGCTTTAATAGCTCTGGAGAAGAACATACTTTACGTTAAGTTTTGATGAATATTTAAAAAACGAAGGCAATCTTGAGAGAGGATTGCCTTCGTTTTTCGCAGTTGACCATCCAACGCGAACCCTGTAATTGCCCCCTTCTCCAGCTCTTGCTTATCAGGAAGCTCCTCTTGCTTGATATCATCATCAGTGTGTTTCTTTCTGCCAGTTTCAGCAAAAAATAAACGGATAATTGCTTTTTTAATATGAAAATCGCCGGAATATAACATCCTTTGTTTAAACAACACAAATGCAAATTTTACAGTCCTCTAAATACTTAGGAAATAATGGAAAAACATTTACTGCTGATGGATTATGGATTGGAATAACCGAATACCGGAAGGAAAATCTACCAAATTTTTCATGGCATGCCCATGAAAATGATCATATTTCACTTCTGTTAAAAGGAGGTACGGTAATAAAAAGTGCTCATAAAGAACAGGTGGGTACTTCTGGCGATGTCATCTTTTTCCATTCAGATGAAGCTCATCAGAACAGCCATACGCCGGCCGGTTCCAAAAATTTAAATATTGAGTTTGAAGATGAATTTTTGAAAACCTTTGATTTACAAATAAGCGGATTAAAGCAATCATTAACGGCTATAAATTCGAAGTTCATCCTTTTAAAAATTTTCAAGGAACTGCAAACCTCCGACTCGTTCACTTCAGACTCTATAACTCTTTTGGTGTTGAGTCTGTTTGGTAACCAAAAATCATCAAAAAACAGTTGCGTGCCGGCATGGATAACAACTGCACGCGAATATCTACATGATAATAGTACCAGACAAATAAGTCTGGTAGAACTTTCGCACCTAACCGGAGCTCACCCTGTTACTATCTCTAAGTATTTCCCAAAGCATTTCTCCTGTACTTTGGGTGAATACATGCGCCGTCTAAAAGCAGAAAAAGCCCTAAATCTTCTTCAAAAGCAGCAGGTATCATTGGGTAATGTGGCCTACGAATGTGGCTTTTCAGATCAAAGTCATTTTATAAGAACCTTTAAAAACCTTACAGGCATTTTGCCGGGCGAATATTCTAAACTTATAAATTCTTAAAAGATGGCTAATTCTGTTCTATTTAACTTTAAAGGAAGATCATAAAATTGCTTATGAAAATTAAAATGATCCTCACCACTGTTCTGTTATTTGCGCTGGCAAATCCGCTTCTCTCTGTAGCTCAACAATCTAAGTACCCAACTTTTAGTCTCAAAGAACTCATAGATTCTATCGACGTTGCCTTAAACAGGAACTATATATTTCCAGACAAGGCAAAGGAAATTACACATTACCTAAAGAGCCAGCTTAAGAAAAAAGCATATGACACATTACTTGATCCATATGCTTTAGCAAGTCAGCTTAAAACCGACATTTACAAAATTCACCGTGATCCGCATATGCATGTGATTTTTAACCCTGACATGGTTAAAGAAATGATGAACCGAAGGGAGCCTGCAAAAACTGAGCTTATGAGGATGGATAAAGAGAATAACTATATGTTTAAAAAGGCGGAAGTTTTACCAGGGAATATCGGTTATCTTCTGTTTAACGGATTTGTAGAATATACGGAAGAGTGCAGGCCTGTTATCTCTTCAGCTATGAAATTTCTTGCCAATACCAATGCGCTGATTATAGATTTAAGGTATAACGGCGGTGGCGACCCGAAGATGGTTAACTATATTGAAAGTTTCTTTTTCAAAGACAAAGTTCATATGAATGATATTGTGAATCGGCCTACCAAAGACACCACCGTTTTTTATACTGATCCGGAAAAGACAGGCGGATTAACACTTTCAATGCCTGTATATATTTTAACAAGCAACAAAACTTTCTCGGCTGCTGAAGATTTTAGCTACGGCATGCAAACGGTAAAACGTGCTACCATTGTCGGCGAAACTACCGGCGGAGGGGCTCATCCAACGGAGCCATATTCAGTAGGACAAGGTTTTGTCGTATTTGTTCCTTTTGCAAGGTCGTTAAACCCGATTACAAAAACAGACTGGGAAGGTACCGGCGTTGTACCGGATATTAAGGTGATTAAAGGTGATGCCCTTTTGAAAGCGCAGCACCATATATTCCAGGAAAAGTACAATGCAGCTACCGATGAAAAGGACAAACGAAAATATCAGTTCTTTATTAATTCTTCGATAGAGCAAGAGAACCCGATTGCCGCATCTACACTTAACCAGTTTGTGGGTAATTACGGTGACTTGAAATTTTACATGCAAGACGGAAATCTGTTTTGTAAAAATCCAGAACGCAACAATAGTGTGTTACAGTTAAAACCTATTTCCGAAGGGTTGTTTGTGCTGGAGGAAAATGTACAGGTTGAGTTTTTTAAAGACAGTGCCGGTAAGTATTCAAAGTTGAGAATACTCTTCGCTGATGGTAACTATATAGATAAATCAGTTAACTAGATGTCCATTACAACTGACAACCAGTATTGGCTAAGGTTTGGCTATGTCAGCAAAGCGCACTCTATTCTAACTTAGCCGATTCGGATATCAAATTGCAGATATGAAAAAGAAAGCTCGAGCGGCACTCAGAGCAATGAAGTATGTAAAATACCTGTTGACTGGGAGTGTCCTAATTTTGTTTATATACATCGGCGTAAGTGCATTTCCCCAGCCAATGTTTGCCAATCACACAACCTACCAGAATTATGAGATCTGGTCAGATATGCCAATTCCACCGCAAATTACTCAGGTGCTCGATGATGCAACTCGACGACTGAATACATCTGATTTGTATGATAAAAACAGCACGATCAGAATTTTTTTCTGCAATGCATCATGGAGATTGTGGCTGTATGGCCAGCATTTTAGCGATCAAATTGGGGCCGATGCCGACACATGGCTGACGCGCAACATATATATCCGCGCCTCTGACATAGCATCCAACCAAATTTGCGCGCCGGGAGGCGGTCTGATTGCTGATGCCGAGCAGCGGCCACTGTCGTATTTCATCGCCCATGAAGCGACGCATATAATAGAATCACGCCAGTTTGGGCGTTTGGTTAGTGTTACATATCCGCAGTGGTTGATGGAGGGCTATGCCGATTACATAGGCAAGGGGGGCGATTTTGATTTTGATGAAAATTATCATTTATTCAGAACTGGTAACCCACTAATGGATTTTCAAAAAAGCGGATTATACCGAGGCTTTCATCTCGGAATTTCTTTGCTTCTTAACAAAAAAGGCCAGACAGCACGGCAGATTTTCGCCAATCCACCAAGCGAGCGCGACTTGAGAGAGCTGCTTATAAATTTCAGGCCTTAATAAAAAAGAGTCTCTTACTCTTAGGCGTTTTGATATTGATATCCTGGGGAGTCTGAAGATTCTTTTCCATTGAATAATCCGTAGAGAAGCTTCACAGTTATCCCAGAAAGCATAAATTTTCTTCAGTATGAATTAAGCTGATTAATGAATATATTCAGCAATCAAAAAATGAAGTCGATTGCTTTTATTGATACGGAAATTGAGCCGGAGAGTCGTAGGATTCTCGATATTGGAAGCGTGAGATCTGATGGACACATTTTTCATAAATCTTCGCTTACCGAGTTTACGCACTTCCTGAAAGGTGCTCAGTTTATATCGGGACATAATATTCTTAATCACGACCTGAAATATATTAGAAGCGCCGTTGCTGATGCGGGAATAGATGAGGCTAACGCTATTGACACACTTTTTCTTTCACCCCTTTTATTCCCCGAAAAGCCTTATCATCCCTTAAATAAGGACTATAAACTTCAATTTGACGAATCCAATTCTCCTTTAAATGATGCCATCATAACCAAAGAATTACTTTATGAGGAAATAGCAGCATTTAAACGAACAGACGAAATACTTAAGCAGATTTTTTATCTGTTACTGAAGGATACCAAAGGCTTCTGTGCTTTTTTTCAATTGATTGAGTATAGCAGTACAGATATTAATCCCGAAAGATTAATTGCCGAAAAGTTCGCATCGAAAATTTGCACACAGGCTAATCTTTCAAAATTAATTGCAGGGCCTATCGAATTGGCTTATGCACTGTCGCTCATAAATGCAAACGACAGGTATTCTATAACTCCACCCTGGGTGCTGAAAAACTATCCCGCTATTGAGAATGTCATTTTTCAGCTGAGAAACAAGCCTTGTGTGAGTGGTTGTAACTATTGCAGCAGGGTATTGGATATTCATAGCGGACTGAAACGTTTTTTCGGCTTTCCAGCTTACCGAACCTATGCTGGCGAACCCTTGCAGGAGAAAGCGGTAAAGGCTGCGGTTGACAATAAATCCATCCTAGCTATATTTCCAACCGGCGGAGGAAAGTCTATCACTTTTCAGGTACCTGCGCTAATGAGCGGCGAAAGTGCGAAGGGTTTAACGGTGGTAATTTCTCCTTTGCAATCGTTGATGAAGGATCAAGTAGATAATCTTGAAAAAATTGGAATTACCGATGCCGTTACCATCAATGGCTTGCTTGATCCTATTGAACGGGCAAAATCATTTGAAAGGGTAGAAGATGGATCGGCATCCATTCTTTATATCTCACCGGAATCGCTTCGGTCAAAAACAATTGAACGCTTGCTTTTAGGACGAAAAATAGTTCGCTTTGTAATTGACGAAGCGCATTGTTTTTCTTCCTGGGGGCAGGATTTCAGGGTTGATTATTTATACATTGGCGACTTTATCAAATCACTTCAGGCTAAGAAAAATCTTGAAAACGCAATTCCGGTTTCCTGTTTTACAGCCACAGCCAAACAAAGGGTAATTGAAGATATCAGGGATTATTTCAGACAAAAGCTTTCGCTCGAACTGGAAATATTCTCTTCAAAAGCATCCAGGACAAATCTTCACTATAAAGTTTTCGAGAAAGGTGATGAGGAAGCTAAATATCAGGAAGTAAGGGATTTGCTTGAAGAACGAGGTTGTCCTGCTATTATTTATGTTTCAAGAACGCGAAAAGCGAATTCCCTTGCAGAAAAATTAACGGCTGACGGATTTAATGCCAAAGCCTATCATGGCAAAATGGATGCAAAGGAGAAAACAGCCCATCAAAATGCATTTATAGCTGGAGAAGTCCAGATCATGGTTGCCACTTCGGCTTTTGGAATGGGCGTTGATAAGAAGGATGTCGGCATGGTAATTCATTATGAGATTTCCGATTCGCTCGAAAACTATATCCAGGAGGCAGGCAGAGCGGGTCGTGATGAAAATATAGTTGCCGACTGTTTTGTGCTTTTTAACGAAGAAGATCTCAGCAAGCATTTCATCCTGTTAAATCAAACCAAACTTTCCATCAAAGAAATTCAGCAGGTCTGGAAAGCCATTAAAGAGATCACGAAGTTTCGGTCGAAGGTTTCCAATTCGGCTTTGGAAATTGCACGGAAAGCTGGGTGGGACGATAACGTAGCCGAAATAGAAACAAGGGTTACAACGGCGATTGCTGCTCTGGAAGAAGCAGGCTACCTGAAACGGGGACAAAATACACCACGGGTTTTTGCAAACAGTATTCTTTCAAAATCAGCTCAGGAAGCTATTGATAAAATTAATGCTTCGGAAAAGTTTAACCAGAAGGAAAAAGAAAAAGCAGTCAGGATTATCAAAAAGCTTTTTTCCAGTAAAAGCAGGAAATTCTTAAGTGACGAAGCCGCGGAATCAAGGATTGATTACATCAGCGATCATTTAGGTATTGTAAAGGAAGAAGTGATCCATATTATCAAGCTTCTTCGCGAAGAAAAGATCCTGGCTGATACCAAAGATTTGTCGGCTTTTATTAAACGAGGAGAAAGTAAAAACCGTTCGCTGGCTACCGTTGAGCTATTTAGCCGGATTGAGAATTTTCTGTTATCGGTTTTTGAAGAACAGGAAGGCACATTTCTACTTAAAGAATTGAATGAGACGGCGGAGGAAAAAGGTTGCGAAGGTGTAAACTTAAACCGAATTAAGACCTTGATTAATTTCTGGGCTATTAAAAGCTGGATTAAGCGAAGCAGCAAGGATTATTCGAAAAAGCACTTCACAATTGTTTGTCTTCATCCCAAAGAAATTCTGAAGACTAAGTTAGAGAAACGACAGGAGCTGGCTAAGTTTATTGTTGAATATCTCTATGAAAAAAGCAATCGTACCACTACTGATGAGGATAAAAATAAGGAAGAATTGTTGGTGGAGTTTTCAATTCATGAACTGAAAGATGCATTTGAGAGCAGATTGCAATTGTTTGATACGCAGGCAAGTCTTGATGATATTGAAGATGCACTTTTTTACTTGTCGAGAATAGATGCCATCAAGATAGAAGGAGGTTTTTTGGTAATTTATAATTCTTTGAGTATTGAGCGGGTTGAACAGGACAATAAACGAAGGTATAAGGTTGAAGATTATCAAAAGCTAAATCAGTTCTACGAAAACAAGGTCCAGCAAATCCATATAGTGGGCGAATATGCGAAGAAGATGATTAGTGATTACAAAGATGCATTGCAGTTTGTAGAAGATTACTTTCAGTTAAATTACACCTCCTTCCTCAATAAATATTTCAAGGGGAGCCGTCAAAACGAGATCAAGCGAAACGTGACGCCTGCTAAGTTTAATCAGTTGTTCGGAGAACTTTCGGCTACCCAATTGAACATAATAAAGAACAATGATGCGAAGAACATTGCGGTTGCGGCAGGTCCCGGTAGCGGGAAAACAAGGCTTTTAGTTCATAAGCTTGCTTCCCTGCTTTTAATGGAAGATGTTAAACACGAGCAATTGCTGATGGTGACATTTTCGAGAGCCGCCGCAACTGAGTTTAAGAAGCGTTTGCTGAAGCTGATTGGAAATGTGGCTAATTATATCGAGATCAAAACCTTTCACTCTTTCTGTTTTGACCTTTTGGGAAAAGTTGGAAGTTTGGAGAAGTCTGGTGTGATTTTGAAGACAGCAGTCGAGAAGATCAGGCGGAGGGAAGTAGAAGCAAGTGCTATTACCAAAACAGTTCTGGTGATAGATGAGGCGCAGGATATGGATGCAGACGAATTCAGTCTTATTAGGGCCTTAATGGAATACAACGAGGACTTAAGGGTAATTGCAGTAGGGGATGATGATCAGAATATTTATGAATTCAGAGGGGCAAGTTCCAGGTATTTGGAACAATTTATTGAGGTGAACCAGGCGCTTAAGTACGAACTGATAGAAAATTACCGAAGCAAAAATAACCTTGTTGAGTTTACTAATCAGCTGGTAAAAACCATTTCTCACCGACTGAAGGATACTTCAATCATTGCCCGGCAAGCAGATAACGGCAAAATAAAATTGTTTAGATACCAGAGCGGAAATCTGGTAATGCCGCTTGTGCATCAATTATTGGCAACTGATCTTTCCGGAACTACATGTGTACTTACCAAAACCAACGATGAAGCTTTGCAGGTCACCGGACTTTTGCTGAAGCATGGGATGCCTGCTAAACTGATCCAGACAAATGATGGCTTCAATTTATACAATCTCGTCGAGGTAAGATACTTTTTAGACAAGCTGAACCTGGTTGAGGATGGTTATATAATTAGCGATGATACCTGGGCTGAAACAAAAAAAGAATTGGTAAGAAAGTTTGGCAATAGTTCTAAATTGGAAGTTTGCCTCAACCTGATCAAAGATTTTGAAGCCATTAACCCGAAGCGGAAATATAAATCGGATCTCGCTGTTTTTGTTCGCGAGTCGAAATTAGAGGACTTCTTTAGCGACAACGGGGAAAGTGTATTGGTCTCTACAATCCATAAAGCTAAGGGAAAAGAGTTTGACAACGTTTTCCTGCTGCTCGAAAACGTAAATGCTTCAATCGATGAAGTTAAGAGATTATTGTATGTTGCCATGACAAGGGCAAAGCAAACCTTAACTATTCACCTGAACACAAATTTTCTGGATGGTATCATGGTGGAAAATCTGGAACGGTTCGAAGATGCCGAAATCTATCTGCCTCCAAAAGAAATCACCATGCATTTAACTTACAAAGATGTATGGCTGGATTATTTTATCAACAAACAGTATATCATTGCCGGATTAACCAGCGGAGAAGAGTTGATATTGGACAGAGACGGATGTGCGACATCTAAAGGTCAGTCGGTTCTAAAATTCTCTTCAAAGTTTATCGCTCACATTGAATTGATGCGGCAAAGGAATTACGAGCTAAAAAAAGCGAAAATAAACTTTATCGTTTGGTGGCTAAAAGAAGGGACGGAACAAGAAGTGAAAGTTATTCTTCCAGAACTTTATTTTGAAATGAAGAAGGCTTCTGTTCTTAGATAGTGTCTTCCGTTTTAGTCTTTCCACCGATTTTATAAAAATTGATTTGTGAAAGAACAGTTGGTAGTCGATGAATTAGAAAGCTGTCCTACAGTTTGAAAACTTATTAGACGACTATTTTAAAACCGACAAACGTGTAATGTCAGGCAATTAAGGACTCGACAGTGTTGTCCGCTCAGTATTACCTAAATAACCATGCATTTTCTCATTTCAATCGGGCTTAAAGACGAAGGAGAGTAATGGCAAGGGGTTTGTGCAGAAATACAAAAGATTCGCAAAGGCGCAATATACTTGCAACCTCGCGAACCTTTTCATTTAAATTAAGCAAGCGAAAAAACGCCCTTAATTCAATGGTTCATCTCCCTTTGTCAGTTTCCTGTCTGGGTCAAGCATATCCATCAGTTTTAAACCTAATAAACCACTGATAGGGCCATCACCCCCATTTCCGTTACCACCAATTAACACATCAGGGATAATCTTGACATTACCTTTTCCAAGCTCTTCGGTGATCTTGAATTTAGCGACAAAATTCACTTTTGAATTCCAATAGACAAGGCTAAAAAACGGCAATACAGGGGAGGAGACACCAGGAAGATAACCGGAGTAAACTTTCGCCTAAGCATGGGCTTAAATCCAATCAACCTAAACCTTCTCCTTAATCATGGACTTAGCCAATGTACCTAAAGTCTTCAAAGCAAATTCAATTTCCTTATTAAGCGGGGTACCAAAGCAAATACGGATACAGTTAGTAAAGCGGGCATCAGTACTGAAAATATGTCCGGGTGAAATGCTAATGTTATATTTTAAACCCAATTTAAACAACTCAAAGGCATCAATTCTTTTATCCAGCTCAATCCAAAGCACATAGCCGCCCTTCGGCTGACTTACCTTAGTCGATTCCGGAAAGTACTCTGCAATAGCCCGTGTATATAAGAGGCTTTGCGTGTATAATGCTTTTCGTAGGTTCCGCATATGCAAGTCGAAGCGGCCTGTTTCAAAAAACAAACCCACAGCTGCCTGATTCGGGGTTGCTGCAGAAACGGTATGCATTAGTTTTATGTGCAATACCTTGTCCTTAAACTTGCCCGGAATACACCAACCCACACGGTAACCCGGTGCAAGTGATTTTGATATAGATGAACAAAGTAGAACCAATCCCTTTTTATCGAAACTTTTGCAGGTGCGTGGCCTGGTGTTACCAAAGTACAGCTCGCCATAAATATCATCCTCAATCAATGGAATTTCTTTTGCTGCAAGGAGTTCTACCAGCTGTTTTTTCTTTTCCTCAGGCAGGATACAGCCGAGCGGATTAGTGAAATTGGTAACAAACAGACATGCCTTTATCTGAACTTTTTCAATTGCATTTCGGAGGTATTCAAGGCTGATGCCCTCTGCCGGATGGGTCGGAATTTCCAGAACCTTTAAACCAAGGCTCTTCATCACATTAAAAATTCCAAAATAAGTAGGGGTTTCAATGGCAATTGTATCACCGGGCTCAGCTACTGCTTTCAAACAAAACACCAAAGCCTCCATACAGCCCTGAGTCGTTACCACATCTTTATCGCTAATATTTCCACCCCAGTTAAATGCATACCGTGCAATCTGTTTTCTAAGCCGGCCATTTCCCTGAGTACTTTCATAGCCCGTACAACTGTCTGCACTTTCTCTAATGGCTTCAACTAAAGTTTTACTTAATTTTTTTACCGGAAGAAGCTCGGCGGATGGTACAGCTATTGAAAGCCGAATCAGTCCTTCTGCGTTCAAATTTCTATAGACCATAGAAACTATATCATCCACACTGGTTTCTTCGGGAACTTTACTTTCGATTGCTTCATCCGAAGGGCTCGGCCGTTTTTTTCGGTTGGACACGTAATAGCCCGATTTAGGCCGAGCTTCAACCAAACCCTTTATTTCTAACTGAGTATATGCCTTAAATGCAGTGGAAAGGCTTACCCCTTGTTCCTTGCTTAGAGCCCTAACCGACAATAGCTTATCTCCGGTTTTTAGTACTCCATCAAGTATGTTTTTCTCCAGTTTATCAGCCAACTGATTGTATAAGAACTCTTCCTCATGAATAATATTTTCTACCCTCATGTAAAATCTGTTATGCTCAAATTTATGAAATCTGAATCTGTTTTCTATGGTTTATTTCCTTCACCTTTGAAGAGTTAATTAAAGGACTATGGGAGTAAAACTGAAAGCATATTTGGCTCTTGCATTTATTTGTATTGTATGGGGAACCACCTATCTGGCTGCACGTGTGGGGGTTAAAGATTTTCCTCCATTTTTATTTATGGGACTCCGCCAAACATCCGCCGGCGTTTTACTCATACTGTTTGTGATGCTTTCGGGTAAGAAGCCAGATTTAAGCTGGAGTTTGTTCAGGCAGCAAGTGGTTCCTGGCATCTGCATGATAACGTTCGGAAATGGAATTATAGCTTGGGCCGTTCAATATATTCCCAGCGGTATAGCCGCCCTGATATGCTCAATGATTCCTCTCTATGTTATTTTAATCAATCTTATACTTAACAGGAAGGAAAACCTGAACTGGCGGATCTTAATGGGAACAATTCTTGGCTTGGCTGGAATCCTGTTGATCTTCAGGAGCCACTTGGCAGAGTTGCGGAATAGAGAATATCTTGCCGGAATACTTATTTCAATTGCTTCTTGCATCTCCTGGGCAGGCGGAACAATCTATTCGCAAAAAAACAAAACTTCGTCCAGCCCAATTCTAAATGCTTCTATGCAGCTTTTTATCGGTGGGGCTGGCTTATTGTTGATGAGTTCGTTTTTTGAAAAAAGCAGCGGAATCCCTGCTTTATCAGGAAACGCCTTGTTTGCCTGGATATACCTGGTTTTGATAGGCTCCGTTGCCGCCTTTGCCGCTTATACGTATGCATTATCACAACTGCCTGTTGCACTGGTAACTGTATACGCCTACATAAATCCGCTTGTGGCTGTAATTCTTGGCGCGGTGTTGTTAAACGAGCATATTAATATTTATACGGTTGCGGCAGGGCTGATTATTATCTGCGGGGTATACCTGGTAAACACCGGATATAGGCTTCAACACAGGCATTAACATTTCAATCAAAATACAATGAAGAAAATCGGACTTATTGCGGGCATGTCATGGGAAAGCTCGGCCGTTTATTATCGGCACATTAATAGATTAGCCAACCAGAAAATGGGTGGACTACACTCTGCAGAAATTTTAATGCACAGTGTGGATTATGAGCCATTTCTGCAATTGTCCTCTGAAAATAAATGGGATACTATTGGGGAACGAACAAGTGCCATTGCCGAAAACCTTGCTGCCGCGGGTGCAGATTGCATTCTAATTTGCTGCAATACGGTTCACCTCATCGCTCACATGGTTGAGCAGAAGCTATCTATTCCTTTTCTTCACATTGCTGATCCATGCGGAGAAGCGATTAAAAAGAATGGGCTGAAAAAAATAGGGCTCATCGGTACGCATCACACAATGGAGCGGGATTTTTTTAAGAGGCGCCTGAAAGAAAAGTATGGAATCGAAACGGTGATACCAGAAGATAAAGACCGGAAATATTTAAACAACGCTATTAAAAGCGAATTCTGTAAGGGGCATTTTTATCCTGAAACCAAGCGGGAAGTAATAGCTATAATTAAAAGGCTGGAAGCCATGGGCGCCGAAGGCGTGATTTTAGGCTGTACCGAAATTCCAATTCTGATTCAAGCAGAGGATTGTTCTATTCCCACATTTGATACCACTTTTCTTCATTCCAAAGCGGCATTGGAGTTTGCCTTAAGTTAGGTTTGCAGCTTAAGGCTTGATCAACCCAAGCCCTCTACAATTCTGTAAAGGGCTTGCATTGTTTGTTCCAATGCTTCTTCGATGTCCTCCTATCGTTATAATGATATTATCTGGAACTAATTCATTTTTAGGCACTTTGAAATATGACTTTGTCATCTCGACGATAGGAGAGATCTTACGCAATACGCATAATAAAGCGCTTTAAGATCTCTCCGAAGTCGAGATGACAAACGGGCTAGCCTGCGTTTCGCCAGATGTCATGTCTATATTTTTCTTTCCAAAAGTTCCTTACTCGAGATGACAAACGGGCTAGCCTGCGTTTCGCCAGATGTCATGTCTATATTTCTCTTTCCAAAAGTTCCTTACTCGAGATGACAAACGGGCTAGCCTGCGTTTCGCTAGATGTCACCACTATATTTTGCTTTTTGCAAAAAAGCTCTTTACTCGAAATGATATCATTTTCAACTTGTTCATTTTAAGGCAATTCAAATTAGGCGTTTTATCATCGCTTTAGGATTATTTGGTCTTGTTTGTTTTTCAAACGTTCAAATGCTCTGTCACAAATTTGTTGCAAACTTTTGCATTCTGATTTTAATACTAGTTTTGGGCCATTAACCAAATAATTTAGTCTTCCAGCATCCGAATATCGCATCATACGTATGACTAGGGCATATACTGCCAACGTTTGCATTTTTGTGTGAGTTCTGAAGATTGGGGGCTGATTAACTTAACCATATAACCATTTATTAATTTATGAAACATCTTCTGCTATTCGGCGGGTTGCTTTTTGCTTTGGTACAAAAAGTGTCCGCTCAAACTCATCAGGTTTCGGGAAAGGTTTCCGACAAGAAGGGGGAAGCCCTAATTGGAGTTTCCGTAGTTGTTAAAGGGACTACGAAGGGAACCAGTACCGACCTTTCCGGTACCTATCGTATTGAGGTGCCCAACAACTCATCAGTACTCGTCTTTAACTATTTGGGTTTCAAATCCAAGGAGGTGAGTGCAGGTAACTCGACTCAGGTAAATGTTACCCTCGAAGAAGACGTTACCAGCCTCAACGAGGTTGTTGTTATCGGGTATGGCACTGTTAAAAGACGGGATTTGACTGGCGCAGTTGCCTCGGTTACTGGACAAGATATTGCGGCTACACCGGTTCCAAACGTGGCGCAGGCCATGCAAGGAAAATTACCAGGCGTAAAAATCACTGCGCAAGACGGCCGCCCAGGAGCAGATATAGCTATCCGCGTCCGTGGAGGAGGCTCTATATCCCAAAGCAACCAACCTTTAATTCTTGTGGACGGGATTCCTGGTAGTCTCAATGATATTTCAGGCGATCAGATTGAAAGCATTGACGTGCTGAAGGATGCCTCATCTACTGCAATTTATGGAGCCAGGGGAGCAAATGGCGTAGTCCTTGTCTCTACAAAAGCGGCGAAGGCTGGAAAAACGACTATAAGTTATAGTGGTTATTGGAAGAAAAACAAACCAACGAAATATCTCGAAGCTCTAAGCCCTTATGATTATTTAAAATACGTATGGGCTAATGCAGCAGCAAATGGTACGGCTTTTCAAACACCCTTTGAGAGGTATTATGGACTTGGCGATAACCCGACTATTAATCCTAATAATGCTGGAGGTATCGAAAGTTATCGAAATTTAGCTTCTGATGACATTCAAAGGCAGGTATATAATGAATCCGAATCCTGGAATCACGCCTTAACCTTAACAGGTGGAACCGACAAGACCAAATTACTGTTTTCGGCTAACTATACCGATGACCAGGGAATGAAGATAAATTCCTATTATAAAAGAGCAAACGCGAACTTTAAGCTTACGCACAAGATCTTAAATAACCTTAGCTTCGATTTGAATACCCGCTATACACGTACCCCCTCTATGGGAGATGAGGGGACAACCAGCGGTGCCGGGTCTTTACTCTCTACTTCTTATCGTTTTCGTCCCATTGCAACCTCTCATGTTCTAGGGGATCTTACCGCTCTTACAACAGGTAATCTTGAGCTACATGGAAAAAATTCAATGTGGGACATCTATAGCCCTGCCGCACGTATCGCAGACTATGAACCCTATAGTAAAAATCAGAACGTGGTGGCAATAACCTCTCTGAATTGGGGGATCATTAAAGGCCTAACATACCACACAGATTTTAGCTTAAACACCGCATGGAATCAGAGAAAATATTGGTCAGGAGCTGTTTCTAAGGGTTATATAGATGCGTCGGGTGCAAAATCATATGCAGGAGATGCTGATTACCGTAAAACGGATAGTTGGAACACACGCTGGACCAATACCTTGAGTTATGACTTACATATTAATAGAGCACATAAATTAAATGTATTGGCGGGGCAGGAAGTTGCTAATTCTGGCGGAACCAGCCTCGTGGTACAAGCATCTCGTTTTTCGGCAAATCATGATAAAGAGACAGCTTTTGCTCAAATCAGCGAATTTGATAAAGCAACTAATGCCGTTCAGGTTTCTTCAAACGTTGATTTTCCAAACCGCATGTCATCGTACTTTGGACGAGCAAACTATTCTTTGCTTGATCGTTATTTGCTGACATTAACGATTCGTGCGGATGGATCCTCTACATTCGGCCCCAATAATAAATGGGGATATTTCCCGGCTGCGGCCTTTGCATGGAGGGTATCAGATGAACCTTTTATGAAAAATATTAACTGGTTGAGCAATTTAAAGCTTCGGGCTTCTTATGGCGAAGCGGGTAATGATAGAATTAATCCTAGTTTGTTTAACCAGAACTGGGGGGCAGTGACAGATCAAAGAAACCAGTATGCTATCAACCACATACGTCAGGGGGGCTATCAGGTAAATGACACGCAGGCTAATCCTGATTTGAAATGGGAAACAACCATTACACGCAATATTGGAACAGATTTTGGCTTGCTTAACAATAGATTATCGGGTACTATTGACTTATATTGGAATTCTACCAAGGATTTGTTAACCCAAATTCCAATTCCAGGGATCACCGGCTTCCCTTTTACCACTAAAAATATAGGGCAAACCAGTAACAAAGGGATCGAGCTTTCTCTTACCGGTACAATTTTCAAAAGCAATAATTGGAGAGTGAGCGCCGGCGGTAATATTAACTTTAACAAAAGCAACATAGATGAGCTCGCCCCAAATATAACCGGGCTTTATGGAACAAATTGGAATAGCGCTGGAACGTACCCTGTGTCTGATTATATCCTGATACAGGGCCAGCCTGTGGGCCAGGTTCGGGGATTAACATATGAAGGAATATATACTCCGGAGGATTTTACTTATAACAATGGCTTGTACACATTAAAGCCTGGAGTAGCCGATCTGGGTAACTTTATGGGAATAGTACATGGACTGACTACCGCGCACCGCCCCGCCGGACAAACAGCCTATCCGGGACTTCCGAAGTTTAAAGATTTCGATAATAGTGGCAAAATAGATGACAAGGATGTTTCTGTTATCGGCAAGATGGCACCGCTACACACAGGTGGTTTCAATTTTGATCTGGGATATAAGAATTTTGATTTAGGGTTAAATTTTAACTGGAGCTATGGCAATGATGTGTATAATGTAACTAAACTTGCCACATTATACGGCCCGAAAGAAGCGGGGGTTTATGAAAATAAACTAGCGATAATGAACAATGCATATAAAATTTACGATGTTGTTAATGGACAGCTTGTAAGGTTAAGTACTCCTGAACAACTGAATGCAGCTAATGTTAATGCAACTTTGCCCCTGGCCTACAGTGAAGGTGGCCCGACTTCTACTTTGGGTATTGAAGATGGTTCTTTTCTACGTTTAAATACTCTTACTTTAGGATACAGATTGCCTAAATCTTTACTATCCAATGTTAAGTTAAGTAATCTCTACCTATACGGCAGTGTTTATAATTTGCTAACCATTACCGGATACAGCGGACTGGATCCTGAAGTTAGTGCGAATGAGGGGTTCAATAACCAAAAATATCCTACTATCGGGATGGATTTCGGTGCCTATCCCCGCGCACGGTCATTTGTTTTCGGCATGAATCTTAATTTTTAACGTTGAATCAGAAAAAAATGAAAAGCTTAAAATATATTCTAGCAATTGCATTGTGTGTCACCTTTACACAATGCAAGGAAGATTTCTTAAATGCAAGATCTCCATCCAGTGTGGATGATGAGTTCGTTACTACGACCCCTGCGGAAACCTTTAAAATACTTTCATGGGGTTACGCAAATTATCGTCAAAATTGTATTATGGGAATTTACAGGTGGAATGATCCTATAGGGTCAGACGCTGAAACCTACCCGGAAGACAATTCCAGTAATAATTTGAATGCCATTTTGCGTCCTGAGCTAATACCAGTTGACGCCGTAGCCGGCGGATTTAATGGGCTTTATGCCACCATTCGCGCGGCGGGAAAAACAGCCTCACTTATTGCGGAGAAAGCTGCTTATAAAGCTGATGTTGCTGCGGGTAGAACTTCCGATTGGACACAATTATATGGGGAAGCAGTAACCATGAGGGCATTTTGTTATGCAGAGTTGGTAAAGCATTTTGGTGATGTTCCATATGGTTATGAAAATACAATCGTTGACGATTATTCACTGAGTTCCCGGTTTGTTATTTACGACAATCTGATTGAGGACCTTAAAAGAGTGGAACCGTTCATGTATAAGATAGGAGAAGGCGGCATTAACGCCGAACGATTTTCAAGAACGTTCTGTAACGCTTTGATAGGGCAAATAGCACTTTCTGCTGGAGGTTATCAAACTATCCGCACGGATATGCCGGACTTATACGGAAATGTAAGTTTTACCAAAAAAGGTAATGAAGCCAATAAGTGTGTATATGCACGCCGTACAGATTATTTAAATTACTACCAGATAGCTAAGACCTATCTGCAAAAAGCTATTGATAATAAAGGGACGGCTGATTTAATTACTGCTGACACTAGAAGCTCTGTGAATAATCCTTTCCAACGTCATTTTCAATATACTCATGACTTGCAGGTAAGTCTCGAATCTGTGTTTGAAATTGGCAATTATCAGATTGGAAAAGATTTAACTAACGGCGAATATCCTTATGCCTTCGGCCGGCCATCAGATGGAGGTAGCGGTAATGCAGCTCCCACTAAAGTGTTTGGAGCTCTTCGTATCATTCCAACTGTTTATTATGGCGAATATAGTAATGCTGATAAACGAAGAGATGTTAGTGTTGCTGTTACCGGAAGTAAAGGAGATGGTAATGAGATGATGCTTTCTTTTGTTCCAGGCAATAAGAACACTGGCGGAATAGCAACAAACAAATGGGATGACAATCGCATGAATCCTCCATATGTTGCAACGCAGAGAAATTCTGGCATGAATTGGCCAGTGCTCCGTATGGCAGATGTTATGCTGATGTTAGCGGAAGCTAAAGCTGAACTAGGTGAGAATGATGCTGTAACGTTGGTTAACAAAGTTCGCGAACGGGCGTTTGGCAATTCCACAAATAATATCGGTGCTTTGTCTGGCCAGGCATTAAAAGATGCTGTTATGCAAGAGCGTAAACTTGAACTTTTAGGTGAAGGCACCAGACGCTGGGATCTTATCCGCTCAGGTACTTTTTCTGAAAGAGCCATAGCTATTCAACAGGAAATGACTACGATGATTAACAACATCAGAACCCAGGGCTATCACCGCTTTGCTAACGGTAACGAAATACCTGCTTATATCTGGACCAAGATGGTTAATCTACCTAATCCGTTAACCTTCAATGGAGATATTACTAACCCAGCTCTTTACCCGGGATGGAGAGGACAATACGATTACACTAAGATTGATTTAGTAAAGAGTAAGGTAGTTGGTACTAACCATAACGTAGCCATTCAGGGCTTGTTCCGCTATATTGATCCCTCTGGCCCAGAGGCCCTGTCACTGCAAAGTCAGGGATATGTTAAAACCAAATGGGGGATTGATATCGTTAATTATG
>Ga0307408_100000738_pt1 | contig 26438 bp, 30 predicted proteins | sample 322Cmetagenome_FD_202116 | JGI IMG/M metagenome (GOLD analysis project Ga0307408, IMG submission 202116) | Maize rhizosphere microbial communities from greenhouse at UC Davis, California, United States - 322HYB-C-3 | ecosystem: Host-associated > Plants > Roots > Rhizosphere > Soil | place...
CGCTGGCGGCGGCCAATGCCGTGATCCTGCTGGCCGTGGTGCTGATGATCATCTGGGGCCTTACGCGCCTGGTCGACATCCGCAAGGAGCTGTGAGATGAAACTGCGTGAAACCCGCCCCGCCAGCTTCTGGCCCCTGGCCATTGTCTTTGCGCTGTTCGTGCTGTTCATGTACGGGCCCATGCTCGTCATCTTCATCCTGAGCTTTCAGGGGCCGGAAGGGGGGCTCACCTTTCCACTGCGCGGTGTGTCGCTGCACTGGTTCCACAAGCTGGCCGAAGGGCTGGGCGTGGTGGACATCGGCGCGGCGCTGTGGCGCTCGCTGGGGCTGGGCGTGGCGGTGATGCTGTGCACGGTGGTGCTGTCGGTGCTGGCCGGGCTGGCGTTCCGCAAGCGGCTGGCGGGCGGCAATGCGCTCTTCTTCATCGTCGTGGCCAGCCTCATCATGCCGTCCATCATCGTGTCGCTGGGCATTGGGCTGGAGTTCCGGCTGATCGACACGGGCATCAAGGCCGTGCTGGAACGGTGGGGCATGGAAAGCGCGCTGGAAGGCTACGGTACCTCGCTCGGCCTGTTCACCTCGGCCCTGGGTGCGCACCTGACGTGGACGCTGCCCTTTGGTCTGCTCATCATGTTTGCGGTGTTCAACCGCTTCAACCCCGCGTACGAAGAAGCTGCGCGTGACCTGGGGGCCACGCCATGGCAAGGCTTTGCGCATGTGGTGCTGCCACTGATCGCGCCCTCCGTGGTGGGCATTGGCATGTTCGGCTTCACGCTCAGCTGGGACGAGATCGCGCGCACATCCCAAGCCATTGGCGATGTGAACACGCTGCCGCTGGAACTGCAGGGGCTGACCAGCACGGTGACCACGCCGTCCATCTACGCATTGGGCACGGTCACCACGGTGGTGTCGTTCCTCGTCATGGGCATCACGCTGCTGCTGGTGTGGGCCCTGGGGCGCCGGCGCAAGGGCCGTTCGGGGTAAAAACGGCTGCCATATGACCGCAAGCCTTCCCAAAGCCCGCCGGCCGCGCGCCGCCAAGGCCGTGCCGCCAACCCCGCCCCTGCCGCCCGATGCCGCCGCGCAGCTCAGCGACAACGACATGTACGACCGCATGGTCTCGGCCATCCTGGACCACAAGCTTCCGCCGGGGACCAAGCTGGTGGAAGACAAGCTGGCCGCGGCCTTTGGCGTGTCGCGCACGCGGGTGCGGCCCTTGCTGGTGCGGCTGGCCAACGAGCAGGTGGTCACGCTCACGCCCAACCGGGGCGCATCCATCGCCCAGCCCACGCCGCAGGAGGCGCTGGAGGTGTTCGAAGCCCGGCGCCTGCTGGAGCCGCGCCTGGTGGAGCTGTTCATCGCCAATGCCGCCGATGCCGACATTGCCGCCCTGCGCACCTGCATCGACGATGAAGAGGCCGCTCGCGCGGCCGGCGACATGCGCCGTGCCATCCGCCTCTCGGGCGACTTTCACCTACACATTGCACAGGCCGCCGGGCACCAGACGCTGGGGCGCATCCTGCGCGAGCTGGTGTCGCGCACCTCGCTCATCCTCATGACCTACAGCCCCAGCCACGCGCAGACCCGCGAGGAAGCCACGGCCTGCGGCTGCCGCGAGCACCGCGCGCTCATCGACGCCATTCGCCTGCGGGACGCCCGCGAGGCGCCCAGGCTGATGCTGGCGCATCTCGCACGCATCGAGTCGCAGCTCGAGTTCACGCCGCCCGCTCCGGACGCGCCGGATCTGGCGCAATTGCTGGGTGCCTGACGCCACCGCCTTCCACCCCATGCGCCAACTGCTCGTCGTCAACCCCAACACCTCGGCCCATGTCAGCGCGTTGCTGCTGCAGCATGTGCAAGCAGCCGTCGGGTCGCATGTGGCCGTGCGCACAGCCACGGCGCGTTTTGGCGCGCCCTACATCGCCTGCGAGGCCAGCTACGCCGTGGCCGCCCATGCGCTGCTGGATGCCTGGGCCCACGACCTGGCCCAGCCCGCGCCCGCGCCCGACGCCGTGCTGATCGGCTGCTTTGGCGACCCCGGCCTGATGGCGCTGCGCGAAAGCAGCCCTGTGCCGGTCACCGGCCTGGCCGAAGCCTCGTTCATCGAAGCCGCGCGCCACGGGCGCTTTGCCATCGTCACGGGCGGCGAGCGCTGGGGGCCGATGCTCCAGCGGCTGGCCCAGGCGCTGGGGCATGCACACGGGCTGGCCGGCATCCACACCGTGGCGCCCACCGGCGCCCAACTGGCCGCCAACCCCGAGGCCGCCCGCGCCCTGCTGGCCCAGGCCTGCCGCGACGTGGTGCGCCAGATGGGCGTGCAGGCCGTGATCCTGGGCGGAGCGGGGCTCGCGGGCATGGCCGCGGCCGTGCAGCCCCAGGTGTCCGTTCCGGTGATCGACAGCGTGGTGGCCGGTGCCCACTGGGCCCTGCGTGCGCACCCGGTGCCGCCGGAGCGCAAGGTGGCGGGGTTTGATGTGGGGTGGGTGGGGTTGTCGCAGGAGATGGCAGCGCTGGAAGTGGCCTGAGAGCCGCACTACCTTGCGGATAGTAGTTAAATTGGCCGCTGGCGCTCTACCATCAAGCGCTGATAGCTATACTATTAATAGCAAAAATTCAGGGCTTCATCACCTTCGGCGTGAAGTCGCAGTACGGCACCACCACACACTCCCAGCACCGCGGCTTGCGCGCCTGGCACACGTAGCGGCCGTGCAGGATCAGCCAGTGGTGCGAGTCCACGGCGTACTCTGCAGGCACGCGCTTCATCAGCTGCAGTTCCACCGCCAGTGGGTTCTTGCCGGGCGCCAGGCCCGTGCGGTTGCTCACGCGGAAGATGTGCGTATCCACGGCCATGGTGGGCTCACCGAAGGCCACGTTCAGCACCACGTTGGCGGTCTTGCGGCCCACGCCGGGTAGCTGCTCCAGCGCCTCCCGCGTGCGGGGCACCTGGCCGCCGTGGCGCTCCACCAGGATCCGGCAGGTCTCCATCAGGTTTTTCGCCTTGGTGCGGTACAGGCCAATGGTCTTGATGTAGCCCTCCAGCCCTTCCAGGCCCAGATCCAGAATCGCCTGCGGGGTGCCTGCTACGGGGAAGAGCTTGCGTGTGGCCTTGTTCACGCCCACGTCGGTAGCCTGGGCTGACAGCAGGACGGCGGCCAGCAGTTCGAACGGGGTGGTGTATTCCAGCTCCGTGTTGGGCGTGGGGTTGGCGGCCTTGAGGGTGGCGAAGAAGGGCTCGATGTCGGCAGTTTTCATGGAGGCAATCGGGGAGGCGGGCGAGATTGTCCGCCACTGCAGGCCACAGAGGCAGGACAGGTGGAGAGGCTGGTCCTCTCAGCGGGTGCGCCGCACGGGAACGCACAGCCAGACCGGAAAGCGCCCCGTTGCCGGGTCCACGGCAAAGTTCTCATCGTAGATTTCGAGTGCGGCGCGCGGCTCCCATTCCCAGCCTTCCGGGATCTGGCCTGGCGCCTTCAATTGTGACCAGGCGGCGGCGATCTCGGGTCCCGTGCCCACGAAATGCAGGCATGCGTAGTCGCCGCCTTCGTAGTCCATCACCTGCACATCAGGGCCCGTGCGCAGGCCCACGCCGATCTGCACGCAGGCGTCGTAACGGCATTGGCCGGGCGGCGTGCAGGCAGGGTCGTCGTGGCTGAAACCGTAAAACTTGGGGCGCGGCTCGCTCAGCCGGTTGGCGGCGCACCAGGTGCCAAACCGTTCCCATAGCGCCGTGAGGCCGGGATGGCCGTATGCGCCGGTGTGGCGCATGTAGGCAAGGCGCATGCGGGGCAGGGTACGAATAGTGAGCGGCATGGAATGGGGTCCTGAAGTGCTGGGTGGCGGGGGAAGAGGCCCAAGGCAGTGTAAGCCGCAGGAAACCTGCTCGCCAATTGGCGACAATGCAGCGTTTGTTGCCAACCACTCCTGTCTACGCCATGCAATTTGCCGACCGCCTGAACAATGTAGAAACCTCCGCCATCCGCGAACTCTTCAAGCTGCTGGGCAAGCCTGGCATCATCAGCTTTGCCGGGGGCTTTCCGGACAGCGCGATGTTCGATGTGGAGGGCATCCGCGCCGCCAGCAATGCCGCCCTGGCCGAAGAACCCGGCGCCGCACTGCAGTACGGTGCGACCGAGGGCTACAACCCGCTGCGTGAGCAACTGGCCGACTTCATGACCACCAAGGGGGCACAGGGCGTGGCGGCCGACAACCTGATCGTCACCACCGGCAGCCAGCAGGCGCTGGACCTGCTGGGCAAGACGCTCATCAGCCCCGGCGACAAGGTGATCGTGGAAGGTCCGACCTTCCTGGCCACCATCCAGTGCTTCCGCCTGTACGGTGCTGAGCTCATCAGCGCGCCCATCGACGGCAACGGCGTGAAGACTGACGAGCTGGAAAAGCTGATTGCCGAGCACAAACCCAAGTTCGTCTACCTGATCCCCACCTTCGGCAACCCCAGCGGCGCCATGCTGAGCCTGGAACGCCGCAAGGCCGTGCTGGAGATGGCCGTCAAGCACAACACGCTGATCGTGGAAGACGATCCCTATGGCGACCTGTACTTTGGCGATGCGCCGCCGCCCAGCCTGCTGAACCTGTCGGCCACCGTGCCCGGCAGCCGCGAGCTGCTGGTGCACTGCGGGTCCTTGAGCAAGGTGCTCTCGCCCGGCCTGCGCGTGGGCTGGATGATTGCCCCGGCCGAACTGCTGGCCAAGGCCACCATGTGCAAGCAGTTCAGCGACGCGCACACCAGCACTTTCGCCCAAGCCACGGCCGCGCAGTACCTCAAGGCCGGCCGCATGCCCAGCACGCTGGCCCATGTGCGCAAGGTGTACGCCGAGCGCGCCCAGGCCATGGGCGATGCGCTGCGCAAGGAGCTGGGGGACGCCATCGACTTCGTGCAGCCCCAGGGGGGCCTGTTCGTGTGGGCGCGTCTTACCGGCGCGGGCGGCAAGGTGGCCGACGGCAACGTGCTGGCCAAGCGTGCGATTGAAAAGGGCGTGGCCTTCGTGCCCGGCACGCCTTTCTTCTGCGCCAACCCGGACCACGCCACGTTCCGCCTGTCGTTCGCCACCGCCGACGCCGACAAGATCCGCGAAGGCGTGGCCCGTCTCGGCCAGGCTCTCTGACGTCTCGATGTCCGACGCCCACCGCCTCCCCGAGGTTCTCCAGCGCCTCGAAAGCCTGGAGATCAAGGCCAGCTTCACCGAAGACCTGCTGGACCAGCTCAACATGACGATCTATCAGCAGCAGGAGCTGATTGACCGCCTCACGCGCGAGGTCATCCAGCTTCGCCAGCAGGCCCCGGAGGGGCAGAGCGCTCCGCGCAATCTGCGCGATGAACTGCCGCCGCATTACTGAGGTTCGTGCTGAGGTCCCCGCACACCGCCTGCCGTTCGGACTGAGCTTCTCGAAGCTCGGCGCTGCGCTCCAGGGCGCTCAGCGTGAACGAGGAGGCGCTCAGAAGCGCCTGGCCGGAGTCACGCCTTAACAGCCCGCCAGGCCGCGTCGGCCAGCTCTTCACGGTACGTGGTGGGCGAGGGCAGGGCGTTCGTCCCTTCCAACCCTGACAGCCACGCCCTGCAGTAGCTCTGCACCGGCCCCATCACCAGCGAAGGCATCAGCTCGCAGGGCAGGTTGCGCACGGCGCCGGATTGCCGGTGCGGCTCGAACCAGGCTACCAGCGCCTGGTTGCGGCGGCGCGCGGCCTCGGCCAGGTCGGGCGTGCGCGGGCCGGCGGTCACGGCGCCGCGGGCCTGGAACAAAAACCGCGCCCGCTCGGGCTGCGCCACCACCCAGTCCAAATACCCTGTGACGAGGGCGCGCACACCGGCTTCCACGCCTTGGGCAGCGTCCAGTTGCACCTGCACGCTGCGCGACTGGTCGTGAAAGATGTCGAAGAACAGCGCCGCCACGATGCCGTCGCGGTTGCCGAAGTGGTGGTAGATGCTGCCCACGCTGGCTCCGCAGCGGGCGCGCACGCCGTCGATGGTGACGGCGTCCACGCCGCCGTCGGCCGCGCAGGCCAGAGCGGCGTTCAGGATGTCCTGGCGGCGGTCGGCCGGTTCGGGCGCCTCGCTGGCGGGGATGGGTGGGGCGGAACGGGAGCGGCTTGCCATGGGGGCAGATTCTAGAATAAAGTTCTAGAAAATTTTTCTAGTTCCACGCTCGTCCATGACCACCACCCTGACTGCTCCCTCGCCGCCCGGCCAGGCGCTGTACCCCCACCTGCTTGCGCCGCTGGACCTGGGCTTCACCACCCTCAAGAACCGCGTGCTCATGGGGTCCATGCACACCGGGCTGGAGGACGGGCGCGACCTCTCGCGCATGGCGGCCTACTTCCGCGAGCGGGCCGAGGGCGATGTGGGCCTGATCGTGACCGGCGGCTTTGCGCCCAACATCGCGGGCTGGGCCAAGCCGTTTGCGGGCACGCTCGCCACCTCGGGTGCGGCCAAGCGGCACCGGGTGGTGACCGAGGCGGTGCATGCGGCGGGCGGCAAGATCGCGCTGCAAATCCTGCACACGGGCCGCTATGCCTATCACCCGCTGGCCGTGGCGCCGTCGCGGCTGCAGTCCCCGATTTCGCCGTTCACGCCGTTCGCACTGTCGGCGCGTGGGGTGGAGCGGCAGATCCGCGCCTTCGTGAACTGCGCCATGAAGGCGCGCGAGGCTGGGTACGACGGTGTGGAGGTGATGGGCTCGGAGGGCTACTTCATCAACCAGTTCCTGTCGCAGGCCACCAACCTGCGCAGCGACGCCTGGGGCGGCGACTACAGCCACCGCATGCGCCTGCCGGTGGAAATCATCGGCCGCATGCGCGAGGCCGTGGGGTCGGATTTCATCATCATCTACCGCCTGTCGATGATCGACCTGGTGCCCGGCGGAAGCGCCTGGGACGAGATCGTCACCCTGGGCAAGGCCGTGGCCACGGGGGGCGCCACCATCGTCAACACCGGCATCGGCTGGCACGAGGCGCGGGTGCCAACAATCGCCACCAGCGTGCCGCGCGCGGCGTTTGCCTGGGTCACGCAGAAGATGAAGGCCGAGTTTGCCGCGGCAGGCATCGCCACGCCGCTGGTCACTTCCAACCGCATCAACACGCCCGAGGTGGCTGAACAGGTCCTGGCCGACGGCTGCGCCGACATGGTGTCGATGGCGCGGCCGCTGCTGGCCGACGCAGCCTTCGTGAAAAAGGCCGCCGAGGGCCGGGCCGACCGCATCAACACCTGCATTGCCTGCAACCAGGCCTGCCTGGACCATGTGTTCCAGAACAAGACGAGCAGCTGCCTGGTGAACCCGCGCGCCTGCCATGAGACAGAGCTGGTGTACCGCCCAGTGCCATCCCGCAAGCGCATCGCCGTGGTGGGGGCCGGGCCTGCGGGTCTCACGGCCGCCACCGTGGCCGCCGAGCGGGGGCACGAGGTCCATCTGTTCGACGCGGCGCCCGCCATCGGCGGTCAGCTCAACATGGCCAAGGTGATTCCGGGCAAGGAGGAGTTCCACGAGATGCTGCGCTACCTGGCCACGCGTGTGGAGGACACGGGCGTGCAGCTGCACTTGAGCCGCAAGGTCGAGGCGGCGGACCTGAAGGGCTACGACGAGGTGGTGGTCGCCACCGGCGTGCTGCCGCGCGACCCGCAGATCCCCGGGCAGGACCACCCCAAGGTGCTGAGCTACATCGACGTGCTCAAGCACGGCAAGCCCGTGGGCGAGCGCGTCGCCATCATCGGCGCGGGCGGTATCGGCTTTGACGTGGCCGAGTTCCTCACCCATGGGGACCATCCGTCCACCACGCTCAACCTGCCCGCCTGGCAGTCCGAGTGGGGCATCACCGACCCGGCCGAGGCGCGCGGCGGCCTGGCCCCCGGCGGCCCCCGCGCCACGCCGCCCGCGCGGCAGGTGACGCTGCTGCAGCGCAAGAAGGGCAAGCTCGGCAATGGCCTGGGCAAGACCACGGGCTGGATCCACCGCACGGTGCTCAAGATGAAGCGGGTGGAGATGGTGGGCGGCGTGAACTACGAGCGCATTGGCGACGAGGGCCTGCTCGTCTCGTACGGCGAAAAGCGCGAGGACCCCACCTGGATCCCCTGCGACACCGTGGTGCTGTGCGCGGGCCAGGTGCCACTACGCAGCCTGGCGCAGGCGCTGGAGGCCCTGGGGCAGCGCCCCCACCTGATCGGCGGCGCACTGGAGGCCGGCGAACTGGATGCCAAGCGCGCCATCGACCAAGCCGCGCGGTTGGCGGCGCGGCTGTGAAAGTGCGCTCCTAGCCAGCGGCCCCGTCGTCACGGCACAGTCATCTGAAACAAATAGTATCAATCCAACCGGAATGCCCGGGCTCCTGGATCCCGTCGAGCGGAGGCGCAGCGACCGGGCTGGAGTCGGGCAGGTGGCGCCCAACGCGGTCATTGGACGAGGATTCAGATGCTCCAGAAAATCAGGATTGGCACCAGGCTTGCCCTGGCGTTTGCAGTGTTTTTGCTGCTCATCTTCGCGCTGGCGGCCGGCGGCATCAGCGGCGCCAAGCGGCTGACCGAGCGCAGTGCCGCGCTTTATGGGGACCGGACCGTGCCGTTGGGCGTGCTGGCGGAAATCAGCCACCTGACACAGCACAACCGCGTACTGGTCATGGACATGCTGATGGACCCTGGCACCAGCAACCTGCAGGCGAGCCACGCCGCACTGACCAGCAACGTAGAGCGCATTCGGGCGCTGTGGAAGCCCTATGCCGGCAAGGCGCTGGGCGATCAGGAGCAAGCGTTGGCGCAGGCGTTTGCGGCGGCCAATGCCGCGTACCTGGACCAGGGGCTGATCCCCGCCGCTTCGGCCTTGGTGGCAGGCAAATACGACGACGGGTCGGAGCTGTACATCACCCAGATCCGCCCCAACGCGGCCAAGGTGCAGGCGGCCATCGAGGCGCTAGTGGCACTGCAGATCGATGTGGCGGCGCAAGAGTTTGCGCTCGCGCGGCAGATGAGCCAGACCATCCACTGGTGGATGCTGGCCGCCACCGGGCTGGCGCTCGTGGCGGGGGCCGCGATGGCCTGGGTCATCACGCGCTCCATTTCGCGCCCCTTGCGGCAGGCGGTGGTGCTGGCGCAGACCGTGGCGGGGGGCGACCTGAGTGCGCAGATCGATGTGCGCGGCACGGATGAAACCGCTGAACTGCTGGTCGCCCTGCGCGACATGAACCACCAGCTGGTGCGCGTGATCACCGAGGTGCGCGCCAGCACCGAGATGGTGGCGCAGGAGGCCGTGCTCATCGCCGGGGGCACCGAAGACCTCGCACGCCGCACGGAGGTGCAGGCATCCAATCTGCAGGAAACCGCCGCCTCGATGGAACAGCTCACCATCACCGTGCAGCACAACACAGACAACGCCCACCGCGCTGCCGAACTCGCGCAGGAGGCTGCCAAAGTAGCGACCGACGGCGGCAGCGTGATGCGCGATGTGATCGCCACCATGCAGGAGATCAGCACGCAGTCGCAGAAGGTCACGGAGATCATCAAGGTGATCGACGACATCGCGTTCCAGACGAACCTGCTGGCCCTCAACGCTGCGGTGGAGGCTGCCCGTGCGGGCGAGCAGGGCCGCGGCTTTGCCGTGGTGGCGGGTGAAGTGCGGGGGCTGTCGCAGCGCAGCAGCACGGCGGCCCGTGAGATCCGCGGCCTCATCGCCGCGAGCGTGCACAGTGTCGAACGCGGCAGGACTCTGGTGAGCCAGGCGGGTGGGCGCGTGTCCAGCACCGTGCAGCGGGTGGACCAGATGATGGAGCTGATCTGCCAGATCAAGGATGCGGGCCAGGAGCAGGCCCGCGGTATCGCGCAGATCGGCGAAGCCGTGCGGCTGCTGGACGCGGCCACGCAGAAAAATGCCGTGCTGGTGGATGACAGCTCCTCGGCCTCGGCGGGCATGAAAGATCAGGTGCGCCGGCTGCTGGACGTCATCCAGCACTTCACGCTGGCGCCAGGAGGGCCGGGCCTCCTGCCACCCGCGCCGCCGGCTCGGCCCATGGCCTTGGCGGCCGCGCCCCTGCGCCAGCTTCGCTGATCCAGCGCCACCGGGGGATGTGGCCCCGTCGTCTCTTTCGCACCTTCCGTTTGGCCTGCCGTCCGTTTCAGTGGTCGCTGCAGGGCTCCTGCGACGCAATCTGGTTGCGGCCATGGTGCTTGGCCTGGTACAGCGCCTGGTCTGCGCGGTCGAGCATGTCGCGCAGGCTGCGGTCGGTTCCGCGAAAGGTGCTCAGCCCCAGGCTGGCTGTGACGTGGTAAGCGTTACCCGCTTCGTCGTGCAGCTGCAGGGCCCGCACGCTGTGCAAGATGCGCAGAGCCACCTGCCGCCCTTCGTCCAGGCTGGTAGCCGGCAGCAGCACGCCGAATTCCTCGCCGCCCAGGCGCCCGGCCACGTCGCTCGCCCGCAACTGGCTTTTGACGGCCTGGGCGAACTCGGCCAGCGTGCGGTCTCCCTCCAGGTGGCCGAACCGGTCGTTGATTGACTTGAAATGGTCCAGGTCCAGCATCAGCAGTGTCAGCGGTTCGCCGCTGTGGCGCGAGTGCGCGTAAACCGACTCGGCACACTCCAGAAACGCCCGGCGGTTGGCCATGCCCGTGAGCATATCGGTGGTAGCCAGGCGCTGAAGTTCGCGTTCCAGGTTCTTGCGCTGGGTCACGTCGCGGTAGATGCCTTCGACGCCCGCAAAATTGCCGGCATGGTCATACAGCGCATGGCTGCTGATGGAGATATCGATCACCGTCCCGTCGCGCCGGACCATTTGCCCCGGGAAGTCCGACACCTCGCCGTGCTCCAGGATGGCGGCCTTGAACGCGTCGCGATCGGTACTGCGTGGGTAGTAGGACTCGGCCGTGCGGCCTTCGATTTCATGCGGCTCGTACCCCAGCACCCGCCGCACACCCGGGCCAACGTGCCGCACGATTCCCTGGGCGTCGGTGCGGTAGTAGACGTCCTGCATGTTCTCGAACAGTCGGCGGAAGTTCTGCTCGCTCTCTCGCAACTGGGCTTCGATCTCGCTCTGGTGCGTCCTGTCCAGGCCGCACATGAGCACAGCGGGTGCGGCGTCCCATTGCGCCGCCACACTGCTGATGAGCACCATGCGCAGGTTTCCCAGCAGTGTGCGGATGCGGAACTCCGAAGGCTTGTTGGGCTGCCCGCCTTGCACGGGCTCTGCCACCTGCTGGACCCGGTTGCTGGATCGTTGCCGGTCGATGGGGTGCACGAAATCGCGGTAGTGCCGCCCTATCAGCAAGGCGGTGTCCGGCGCTTCCAGCAACTGCGCGCTTGCCGCATTGGCAAAGCGAATGACACCTTCCTGCGTGACGAGCACCGCCGCAGGCAGCATTTGCAGCAAGCGCAGGTCATGGAGCATGGCGGCATCCGGAGTAACAAGAGGTACTCCGGATTTTGGCACCGGTGCGCGTCAGTGGGAACCCACATTCTCGCCGCCACAGCGAATAACCCATGAGAAATTCCTTTGCCTCCTGGGCAAAGTCCTATCGTCCAAAGTCTCTCAAAGACCTTTCTTTGGCGCGCTGGCGGAAGCTGCAGCGGCCTGCGCAGCCGCTGCGCGCAGCTTGTCCTTCTTGCTGGGCCGCTTGCCCTTGATGCCTCCGGTGCCTTGCGGGCCGGTGGGCAATGCAACCGCCGGGACCTCGGCCGGCGCGAACCCGGCGATGTGCTCGCGCGGCAGGCTCAGGTGCTGGCGTTTCTCGATCAGGCGAAAGTGCGCTTCAGCATCTGGCGTGACAAAGCTCACGGCCATGCCGCTCTCACCCGCGCGGCCCGTGCGGCCGATGCGGTGCACGTAGTCGACCGCAGAGCGGGGCAGGTCGTAGTTGACCACGGCGGGCAGCTGCGCGATGTCGATGCCGCGTGCTGCGAGGTCGGTGGTGACCACCACTTGCCAGCGTTCGTCCTTGAACTCTTGCAGCACCTGGTTGCGCGCGCCCTGGCTCAGTCCGCCGTGGAATGGCGTGGCGTAGATACCCGCCTTGTAGAGCTTTTCGGCCACATGCTCGGCGGCGTACTGCGTGGCCACGAACACCAGCACGCGTGACCAACCGTATTCCTTGACGAGGTGGCGCAACAGCTGGGTGCGCCGTGCGGCGTCCACGGCGATGGCGCGCTGCTCAATGGCCGGTTCGTTTCCAGCCGTCTGGGGAACCTCGACACGCACAGGCTGCTTCAGCAGGCCGTCGGCCAGTGCCTGCACGGCGGGCGGGAACGTGGCGGAGAAAAACAGGTTCTGCCGCCGTTTTGGCAGCAGCGCCAGCACCCGCGCCAGCTCTTCGGAAAATCCCAGGTCCAGCAGGCGGTCGGCTTCGTCCAGCACCAGGTGCGACACTGCGCCAAGGCGCACGGCGTTGCGCTCCGCCAGGTCCAGCAACCGCCCTGGCGTGGCCACCACGATGTCGGCACCGCCCCGTAGGCCCAGCATCTGAGGATTGATGGAGACGCCGCCAAAGACGACCGCCACCTTGGGCGGGGATGGCAGGTGCTGGGCCAGGCTGCGCAGCACCTCGCCTACCTGGGCGGCCAGTTCGCGCGTGGGGACCAGCACGAGGGCGCGGACTCGGCGCGGCCCGCCCGCAGCACTCAGCTGCAGCTGGTGCAGCAGCGGCAGGGCGAAGGCGGCAGTCTTGCCCGAGCCAGTCTGCGCGGCCCCCAGCAGGTCGAAGCCTTGCAAAACGGCCGGAATGGCCTCGGCCTGGATGGGCGTGGGCGTGGCAAACCCGGCCTGGGCGGCAGCGTGGACGAGGGCGGGGGACAGACCAAGGGTGGCAAAGGGCATGGGGCGGCGCGGGCGGGGTGGTGCGCAACCGACGGGGCATCGGCGCGAGAAGGCGGGAAGGGAGGGAAAGTGAGATTGTCGCCGCAGATTGCGGTGGACCCCGTACCGCGCCGGCTCTTGCGGCGCCGATAATCAGCCGTTTGGCGGCTTGCCGTTCTTCCTTCCTGCCCAGTCCATGGCCCTGACCCTTGACTCTTCTGCCATCACCCACGGCATCCAGCTTGCCGTGGCCCCTGTGTTCCTGCTCACCGCGGTATCCGGCATGATCGGCGCGGTGGCGGGGCGTCTGGCCCGCATCATTGACCGGGCACGCGTGGTCGAAGACCGTGCGCGCGCCAACACCGAGCCCGAGTTTCTGGCGCGCGCCTACAAGGAGCTTGCCGATCTGCGGTTGCGCGGGCGGCTTTCGAACGGCTGCATCGGCCTGCTGACCTTTTGCGCTTTTCTGATCGGCATCACCATCATCTTGCTCTTCCTGGGCGAGACCACCAATTTCCAGTCCAACCGGCTGGCGGTCGCCGGCTTCCTCGCCGGGGTGGCGTCATTTCTGCTGGCGCTGGTGTGCTTCTTGACCGAAACCCTGCTTGCCACCCGCGTGCTCGATTTCCACATGCTGCAGCGCGAAGTGGAGAACCAGAAATGAAATCGTTGGCTGACCTCGGCGGCCTGGTGTACTCCACCGAGTCGGGCCGTATGTGCCCCGGCTGCCGTCAACCGGTGGGGCAGTGCACATGCCACCAAAACAAGCCCCTGCCCACGGGCGACGGCATCGTGCGCGTGTCGCGCGAAACCAAGGGCCGTGGCGGCAAGGCCGTGACTTTGGTCAAGGGCGTGCTGGTGGACGAGGCTGCGCTCACCCAATTGGGCAAGCAGCTCAAGGCCGCCTGCGGCAGTGGTGGCACCGTGAAAGATGGCGTCATCGAAGTGCAGGGCGACCATGTCGAGCGTGTGATTGCGGCCCTTCAAAAGCTGGGCCACAAGGTCAAGCGCGTGGGCGGGTAGGCCAGCCATGGCGCCGCTCGATCCCGAGAAGCTGCAGCGCCTGGTCACCCTGCAGATGCCTTATGGCAAATACAAGGGCACCGTGCTGGCCGATCTGCCGGGCAACTACCTGAACTGGTTTGCTCGCGAGGGCTTTCCCAAGGGCGAGTTGGGCCAGTTGCTGGCCCTGATGCACGAGATCGATCACAACGGCTTGTCAGACCTGCTGCTGCCGCTGCGCCGCGCCGGGGCTGCGGGCCGGTGATTGCCACGGCGCTGATCAGCTTTGGCTGCGCGCGCGGATGCTACCGGCGCGCACTGCGATAGGTGCGGGCCATAAACCGCCGGAGCGCCACAGCATGGTGACGATCATCGCCAGCGCAATCAGCAAGGGGCGCATCACGCCAGCATCCAGTTGCCCGTCGGTCGCCGCCTGCAAAGGGCCGACCACATAGCGCAGCACTTCGGGCAGGGCCGCGAGCATGACGGCTCCCAGAACGACGCCTGGGATGTGGCCCATCCCGCCAAACACCACCATGGCCACAATGAGCACCGACTCGTTCAGGCTGAAGGCCTCGGGCGAGACAAAGCCCTGGAACGCGGCAAACATGGCGCCAGTGACGCCACCGAAGCTGGCTCCCACGCCAAAAGCCATCAGCTTGAGATTGCGGGTGTTGATGCCCATGGACCGCGCTGCGGTCTCGTCCTCGCGGATGGCCATCCACGCGCGGCCAATGCGTGAATCCTGCAAGCGCTGGCAAATGACGATGGTGACCAGCACCAGGGCGAGGAACAGGTAGTAGTACAGCGTGACCGATGCGACTTCGTGGCCTGCAATGACCAGGGGCTGGCCCAGGTCCACCCCCAGGATGCGGACCGGATCAATCAGCCCCAGGCCCTGGGCGCCGTGGGTGATGTTGACCGGGTGGCCCATGTTGATGACCAGCAAGCGCACGATTTCGCCAAAGCCCAGTGTGACCACCGCCAGATAGTCGCCGCGCAGCTTCAAGGTAGGCGCTCCCAGCAGCATGCCGAGCAGGGCGGCCAGCACCGCACCCAGCGGGATGGTGACCCACCAGGGGGTGTGCAGCCCGTCCGGAAACAGCGCGGCAATCCAGGCAAAGTGGTCGGTGAGGTGCGGCGAGGTTAACAGTGCGAAGAGGTAGGCGCCCAGTGCATAGAAGGCGACGTAGCCCAGGTCGAGCAGGCCCGCATAGCCCACCACGATGTTCAGGCCCAGCGCCAGCATCACGTACAGCAGGCTGATGTCCGCAACGCGCACCCAGTGGTGCCCCAGACTCTGCAGCACCAGGGGCAGCAGGAACAATAGAGCCGCCAGGCCTGCGCGCCGGGCATGGCGCATTAAGGAGGTTTTCATGGGCAGTGAGGGGTGATGGCGCGCTGCATGAACCGCCAGTCGCCGTGAAGCGCGACCGGCACCTCGGTGCCTTCGTAGGCTGCGCAGTCGGTGAAGCCGTGGGCTTCGTACAGGCGGTGCGCAGCTTGCATGAACAAGGCGGTGTCCAGGTAGATCCGGGCGTAACCCCATGAACGGGCGTCTGCCAGCAGCCTGCGCAGCGCCGAAGATCCGAGGCGCATGCCGCGGTAGGCAGGGCGAACATACAGGCGCTTGATCTCCGCGTTGCTGCCACCCAGACTGCGCAGCCCGCACATGCCAGCGGCTTCCCCGTTGACTGCGATCAGATAGAACGCGCTGCCCTGTGGGTGCCCGGCGCAAAGTGCCTGCACCATGTCCGCGCTGCCTTCGGATCGCGGCAGTCCCGCGTCCTGGGTGCTGAGGGCTGGAAAGCACCGCAACATTTCAGCGTGAACCCAGGACAAGTATTCGGCTTGCAGGCCAAGCAGCGAATCGTGGGCCGTGCAGGGGCTGCCGGCTTCTGCGCGGATGAACGATGGAGTGGGCATGGGCGGCAAGGCTCTTGTGGTTTGACCAAGGTTAAACTGGACTGAATAGATAAAAAAGTGGCTTTGATTCCTTTCATTGCGGAAGAAAATGATTGAATCTGCCGCATCAACCAAAACAAGCGAGTGCAGATGGACAAGCTCAGCGGCATGTTGGCCTTTGTCAAAACGGCGGAACTGGGCAGCTTTGTGGCGGCGGGAAGGGCGCTTGCGATCTCCGCCTCAGCCGTGGGCAAGGCGGTGGCTCGCCTGGAGCAGGAGGTGGGTGTGCGGCTCTTGCAGCGCAGTACCCGCCGTATCCAGCTCACGGCAGAAGGCCGCCTGTTTCACGAGCGCTGTCGGCGCATCCTGGATGACCTGGACGATGCGCAAGCCATGCTGTCCTTGTCGCGCGAGGCGCCACGGGGAAGGCTGCGCGTGAGCGCACCCATCGTGGGATACCACTTCCTGATCCCCTTGGTGCCGGAGTTTCTTGAACGCCACCCGGAGGTGGAACTGGACATCAACTTCAGCGACCGCGCAGTCGACCTGATCGACGAGGGCATCGAGGTAGCCATTCGCAGCGGCGACCTGCGCGACTCCCGCCTTGTCTCCCGTCCACTGCAAAGATTCCGGCTCTTGCTGTGCGCTGCCCCTGCCTACTTGAACCGCCACGGCACGCCTGCTGCCATGCGCGATCTGGAGCGGCACGCCTGCGTGCGTTTTCGCCACCCCGACTCCGGCAAGCTGCTCGACTGGCCTTGGCGTGAGGCCGTGGCCAGCACCGAGCCGCGCCTGCGCACGGTGCTGGCCTGCAACAACATCGAGGCAGTTTTGGGGGCCACGCTGCGGGGGCTTGGAATTGCTTGCTTGCCCGACTTCCTGGTGGGCGAGGCCCTGGCCGATGGCCGATTGGTCAGCGTGCTGGAGCAGGAGCTGGGACCTAGCCGCCAGTTCAGGGCCCTCTGGCCCTCCAGCAGGCATCTGTCGCCCAAGGTGCGTGTGTTTGTGGACTATCTGGGGGAGCGGCTGTCCGGCCCGCCATAATCGCGCCCATCCACACAACTACCCCGAGGGAATGCACATGAAGGGCAATATCGCTGCGATCGTTCTGGTCGTGCTGGGCGTGTTTTTTCTGTTGACCAATCTGGGGCTCATCAGCATCAGCCTGCGCGAACTGCTCCGGGTGTGGTGGCCGGTGGCGTTGATTGCGGTGGGTTTGGCGCTGTTCTTCACACCCGGCGACAAGAAGAAGTAGCCTGGGCAAGAATGCCTGGGCTAGGTTCCTGGCTCAGTGCCCGCCGTGCCCGCCGCGTGGCGGCACAAACGCCGGCTCGCTGCCAAAGTAGCCCCGGAACAGATTGCGCGCGATGCCGTGCGCCGCCACCTGCAGGTGGTGGGCGACCTCGGGGGCAAAAAGGCGGCTGGTGTGCTGTTGCCACAGCCCTACCCAGGCCGCAAAGTGGGCCGGCGTGACGCCTTCCAGCGCCATGTGCTTGGCAAATACATCGCCCTTGAAACTGCGCGTGCCCAGGGCCACCGTACTCCAGAAATCCACCAGCCGCTGCAAATGGGCGTCCCACCGGCCGTGTAGCGCCTTCTCGAACACGGGGCCGAGCAGCGGATCGTTGCGCACGTCCGCGTAGAAGCCATGCACCAGCTGCGCGATGCGGTACACGTCCGGCGCGAGCGCGGCTTTGGTGTCGGGTGCAGTGGGTGCGGGGCTCATGCCGGCAGTGTGCCACCTCCGCTGCAAGCGCAGCCTGACGGGCCGCAACCTTGCGACGCAGCCGCGGTGGCCTCGAACTGCGGGAACAGCACGTTGTTTTCCAGGTGGATGTGGTTGATCAGATCATCGCCCAGCTGTGCAATGCCGGCGTACAGCGCGCGCCAGGTGTTGCAGGCGCCTTGCGGAGGCGTGGCGTCGTTTGTCAGGGCGTTGAGCTTGTCCAGTGCTTCACCATGGTCCACGTGCTCGGCCCGCATCATGCCGATGGGCTGGCCCACGAACGGGTTCCCGCCATTCTTGAGCATGGGAAAGAGCACCTGCTCTTCCTTGAGCATGTGCGACAGCAGGTCTTCGTGCATTTCTTCGAGGTGGTCTGCCAGTCCGGCCGGCACGTGCGGGTTGTCGCGGTGCACGGCCTCGACGCGGCGGGCCATGCGGATCAGCTCCGGCAACTGTTCGCGGTGCACCTCGTGGTACCGGGCCAGGATGTGGTCGACGAGGGCGCTGGCCGATGCGGCGGCGGGCAGGGCGTCGCTGCGCTGCAGGGCCGACAACTCGCGCAGCACGGCGTCAACGTCCAGGCCCTTGTCAGCGGCCGCCTGGGCCAAGGGGACCTGGCCGCCGCAGCAGAAATCGAGCTTCAGCCGACGGAACACCGCAGTGGCGCCCGGAAGCTGCACTGCAATCTGGCCGATCTGCTGATCGGCGCTGAGCGGAGCGGGGACGGTATCGGCATCTTGCAGGTGGTCAACGCGGGCGTTCATGGCAGGTCCTTTAAAGATTCATTTGATATGAATATTTTATGAAATAAAATTGAAGGTGGATACCTCCTGCAATTGACCTAGGGCAAATCTCATGCGACTGACCCAGTGGACCGACTACACGCTGCGCGTACTCATGTACTGCGCAGCGACAGAAGGCCGGGTCCAGCCGGTCACCATCACCGAGGTGGCGCAGGGCTACGGGATTTCGCGCAGTCACCTGATGAAGATCGTGCAGGAGTTGTCCGCCAGCGGACTGCTGGAGACCACGCGCGGCAGAGGAGGCGGTATTCGGTTGAAGCAGCCTGCCTCCAGCATCAACATTGGTGCAGTGGTGCGTGCCACCGAGACCGACTTCCATCTGGTGGAGTGTTTTGACCCCGCCACCAACCAGTGCCGGTTGAGCGCTGATTGCGGTCTCAAAGGCGTGTTGTGGCGGGCCATGCAGGCGTATCTGGCCGTGCTGGACGGAGTGACCCTGGCGGACTTGCTGCCCTCGCAGCGGGCGTCAGCGCCTGTATCGATCAAGGGGCGACCGCTGCAGGGGCTGTTGCCTCCGGCGTCCCTGTTGCCGATGCAAGACTGAATTCACCGCGTGCCCCGCCGTTTGCCGGGTTGCATCGGTCGGCGCCCGGGGCAGGGAGGCAGGCTGGTCTCTGGCCTTGGCTTTCAACAGGGGCGAACAGGCTGTGGGCCCGCAAACGCCTCGCGGTAGCGCGCCGGGGTCAAGCCCACATGGCGTGCGAACTCGCGGGTGAAGTGCGGCTGGTCTGCAAAGCCGCAGGCGTAACCGATTTCCGCCAGGCCGTGCTGGCTGTCGAGCAGCCATTGCGCTGCCATGCGGGCGCGGGCCTCAGCCACGATGTGGCGGCAGCTCAGTCCGGCTTGTGCCAGGGACCGCTGCAGGCTGCGGCGGGCCAGGCCGGCGCCTTGGGCCAGTGCTTCGACGGAGTGCAGTGCGGCGGGGTCCCGCAGCACGTGGCGTGCCAATTCGTGCGCGAGGGGGGGCCACGGCAGCGCGTCACACAAGCCGGCGGATGGCTGCAGCAGCAGAAGGCGCGGGGCGCCTGCAGTCACATCGTTCGGTTGCCACCGGACAGTCCAGTGGCCCAATGGGCTCACTTGTCCCGTTGGGCCGTGTGGACCCGGTGCAGCCAGTGCGTTCAGCAGCGCAGTCGGCGCCGCCAGGCTGCCCGTGCCATCCGGGGCTGTTTGCAGCACGGCCTGTTGGCACGAGCCCCCCGGCGCACCGATTTCCACCTGCAGCTGGCCCACGGCCATGGCGCGGCACGCGCCTGTGAGCACTCCCAGCACGGCCAGGCTTTCCGCAGGACGGGGTTCTTCGGATACGCCGGGACGGGCATGGTGGTGCAGCACCAGAGTGCCTGGTGCGCTGGCCTTGATGCTGACCTGGTGGCGCGAGTGCACGTAGCGTTCCAGACGCTGCCAGCGCGCCATCAGCTCGGGCGGGCTGCTTGCGCCCAGCAGCGCGCGGTGCACCGGGTCACCCGCCAGCAGGTCCACCCGCTGTGCTAGCTGCAGCAGCGTGCCCAGGCCGCCCTGGTGCAGCACGGCTTCGACCACGCCGCGTTTGTAGGCCAGGGGCACGTGACTGGCGGCCAGCCCGTCCATATCCGGCGGGGGCGGTGGCGGCACCAGCCCGTGTGCGGCCATGGCGCGCACCAGCAGGCGGACCATGGCGGCGCTGGCAAAGTCTTGCATGGGCGGATTGTGCCGTTGGTGCTACCCCGCTAAGCCCGCGTGGACAAGGCCTGCAGCACATCCGCGCTGCGCACCGGCAGGCGGGCAAAACGCACGCCGGTGGCGTCGCGCAGCGCGTTGGCGATCGCTCCAGCCCCGGCCACCATGGCGGTTTCTCCGGCACCGGTGGGCGGCGCGCTGCTGTCGATCAGGTGCACATGCAGCGGCGGCACGTCGCCCATGCGTGGCAGCGGGTAGTCGGCAAAGCTGGCGGCGGCCACGCCCGAGCGGGCCACGGGCAGTTGCTCATGCAGCACCATGCCCAGGCACCACACGAGGTTGCCCTCGGTCTGCGCGCGCACGCCGTCAGGCTGCAGCACCAGGCCGCAGTCGTGCGCGCACCACAGCGCCACCACACGCACCCGGCCGGTGGTGCGCTGCACCTCCACATCGGCCACGGCGGCGGCATAGCTCACGCCCTTGTAGATGCCGCCTGCGATGCCGCGCCCGCGCAAGGTGGTGGCATTGCTGGCGGGGCGCTCTGGCCAGCGGGCCTCGGCGGCGGCACGGCGCAGCACCTGGGCCAAGCGTGCATCGGTGGTGTGCTGCAGGCGCCAGGCCAGCGGGTCGGCCCCGGCCAGGCGTGCGCATTCGTCCATGGCGCTTTCCACCACCAGGGTGTTGGGCCCTGCGCCCAGGCCGCGCCAGGGGCCTGTGTGCACGGGCAGGCGCTGGGCGGTGAACTCGATGCGCTGCTGGGGCACGTCGTACGGCATTTGTGCGCCGCGCGCCACGCCGCTGTCGCCCGCCAGGTCGGCCAGGGTTTGCATCCACACCGGCATGGCGGCGGGTGTGAACAGGATGTGGCTGCTGGCCAGCGCATGCCACCAGTGGGTGATGCGCTCGCCTTGCACGTGGGCCCGCACACGGTGGCTGGAGGGCGGGCGCTGGAAGCCCTGGGCAAACTCCTGCGCGCGGCTCCATTGCACTTTGACGGGCGCCCCCACCGCCTGGGCGAGCACGGCGGCTTCGAGTTCCACCGTGCACAGGGTGCGGCCACCAAAGCCGCCGCCGATGCGGCAGGCCTGCACCTCGATGCGTTCAGCGTCCAGGCTGAACTGGCGGGCGAGCACATCACGCATGTAGAACAGGTCTTGGGTGCCCGCCCATACCTTCAGGGCGATGCCTTCTTTGCCTGCGTCGCCCAGCCAATGCGCCGTGGCGCTGCGCGGCTCGATGGGCGCGTGGGCGGCCAGGGGCACGTCCATGCGCAGGTCCAGCGTCCAGGCGGTGTCCGTGGGCAGTTCGTCCTTGCGCGGGCGGTGCTGCAGCGGGCCCCGGTGCAGGTGGGTGTCGATGTCTATGCGCTCGTCGATGGCGGTCTGCTCGAACGCGCTGCCGTCTTCCACTTGCCATTGCACGGCCAGCGCGGCCTCGATGCGGTCGAGCGCCGAGGGCGTGCGCGCCACGATGCCCAGGCCCAGGCTGCCCATCTGCGCGAGGCGCGGGTGCTGCACCACGGCCACGCAGGCGGGGTCGGCGCGGGCGGCCGTCTCATCCCACGCCTGTGGGCGCGAGGTGATTTCGGCTGACATCGGTGCGCGCAGCACGCGGCCATAGAGCAGGCCGGGCAGGCGCGTGTCGGCCGCAAACAGCGGCTGGCCGGTGACGAGGGCGTGCAGCTGGCCCGGCGCCACCGCAGCTTCTTTGGTGACCCCCGTGCGCGGCTGCAGGCTGCGCAGCGCGCTGGCCGGGATGTCGCGCGCGGCCAGCGTACCCGTGGTCTGGCCTTGCGCCAGGGCCTCGCGCAGCGTGGCGCAGGCGCGGGCCAGGGGCAGGGCAAAGTCCTGCACGCTGGCGCTGCCCACGGTGGCGCGCACGCGGGCGATGTGGCGGGTGCTGGGCAGTTGCAGGTGCACCTGCGCGGGCGGCACACCCAGCTCGGCAGCGGCCAGGCCCTGCAGTGCGGCGCTGATCTGCTGGCCCATCTCGGCGCTGGGCAGCCACAGGGTGTAGCGGCCGTTGTCGTGCCGTATCCAGCCCAGCGCGTCGTCGGCGGTGGAAGTGGGGCGCTTGGGGATCACCGGCACCAGGCTGCAGCCCGCCAGCGTGACGGTGAGCGCCCCGGCGCCTGCCGCTGCCAAAAACTGGCGGCGCTTCATGGCTTTACGCCCCCGGCCGCCTGGTGGATGGCCGCGCGCACCCGGTGCTGGGTGCCGCAGCGGCACAGGTGGCCCGCCATGGCGGCGTCGATCTGCGCATCGCTGGGGCGGGGTGTGGCGCGCAGCAGGGCCACCGCGCCCATGATCTGGCCGCTCTGGCAGTAGCCGCACTGGGGCACGCGCAGGTCCAGCCAGGCCTGTTGCACGGGGTGCAACGTGCCATCGGGCGCCGCCAGCCCCTCAACGGTGGTGATGGAGCGCCCTTGCAGCCCGCGCGCCGTCTGCAGGCAGGCGCGCTGCGCCACGCCGTCGATGAGCACGGTGCAGGCGCCACATTGGCCCATGCCGCAGCCAAAGCGGGTGCCCGTGAGGCCCAGGGGCTCGCGCAGCAGCCAGAGCAGGGGTTCGTCCTCCCAGCCGGGAGGCACCGGCTGGGCTTGTTGGTTCAGGGTGATGTGCATGGGGCCTCCGTGGGTGTGACGGGGCCAGTGTGCAAAGGCGGAGGCGGTTGGTCTTGAAGATCTGCGCCAAACAGATCAGAGCGGCAACTTTGGCGTCGGGCCGGGGATTTGAATGAAATGGCCTCCAGCGCTTGTCCATCAAGCGCTAGAAGCTATCATTTTGGAAGCATTGCACTCCACTGCGGCATGGTCTGCGCCCACCACAGCCGCAGGCGCATGGCCCATTCGGGCGTGTAGCCCGAGGTGGCAAACCGCACCTGGCCGTGCGCGTCGATGACCACCAGTGCAGGCACGGCGCGCACGCCCCAGCTGCGTGACAGGGTGCCCTGCGGGTCCACCGCCGTCTGCCAGGGCATGCCGCGCTGGCGCTGCACTTGCGCCACCTTTTCGGCGTTGCCCGACTGCATGGCCACACCCAGCACGGGCCAGTCGGCGGACAGGCTGGCGATGCTGGGCTCTTCCAGCTTGCAGATGGAACACCATTCGGCCCAGAAATGCACCGCCACCGCCTGGCCCGGGTGCTGGGCGCGCCAGGCGGCCAGGGTGGTTGCGGGAGGGGTGCCAGTGGCGGCTGCGGCCATCACCAGCGCCACATCGGGTGCGGGGCCCTGGGGCAGGTCGCGCGTGCGCCAGGTGTCGACCGCCACGATGGCGATCCAGGCGAGTGCGAGGGTGGCCAGGTGCTGCTTCCAGCCCCGGCGCAGGGCCTGTGCGGCGCGGGTGATGCGGGCTTTCAGCATGACTGGAGGGCGATACCGTCGTGGATCAGCGCAGCACTTCGAGCAGCCGATCCAGCCCGCCCTGGTTGATGGCCACCTTGGCCTGCGCGCGCACGGCGGGCTTGGCGTGGTAGGCCACCGACAAGCCTGCAGCTTCCATCATCGGCAGATCATTGGCGCCGTCGCCCACGGCAATCGCCTGCTGGGGCGAGATGCCCATGAGCGAAGCCACCTCCAGCAGCGTGCGGCGCTTTTCGGCGCCGTCGCAGATGTCGCCCCAGGCCTGGTCCACCATGCGGCCGGTGAGCAGGCCGTTTTCGACTTCCAGCACATTGGAGCGGGCAAAGTCGATGCCAAGCCCGGCTTTGACGCGGTCGGCAAAGAAGGTGAAGCCGCCTGAGACCAGTAGCGTGGTCAGGCCCGCCGCCTTGGCGGCGGTGATCAGCTCCTTGGCGCCGGGGTTGAAGCGCAGGCGCTCGGTGAAGACCTGCTCCATGTGCTGCACTGTCACGCCCTTGAGCAGGGCCACGCGCTGGCGCAGGCTCTCTTTGTAGTCGGTGATCACGCCCTGCATGGCCGCTTCGGTGATGGCGGCCACCTCGGCCTTGCGGCCTGCGGCGTCGGCGATTTCGTCCACACACTCGATGTTGATGAGGGTGGAGTCCATGTCGAAGGCGATGAGCTTGTAGGCGGACAGGGACAGGGGGGGCTCAATACCTTGGATGACAAGGCCCGGAGCGAATTCGGTGGCGTGGTTCATGGCGCGAACGTGGGGTTCATTGTTTTGGGGACGCAAAACCCGCAATGGTATCGCCCGCGCCGTGGTTCCCCCATTGGCGGGGCGATGCCGAGAGGGCGCTCGTTTGTCAGGTAGGCTCGGACGATGTGTACCCGGCCTGCTTGCGCAGCCCAGATGGAAGACCGATGAAAACCATTGACGAAATGCTGAACCTGGACCTGCTCACGCCGCAGCAGCATGGCGAGATCAGCGCCTGGATTGCGCGCTCTGCCTCGCCCGATGAAATCTTGCAGATGCCCAGACCACTGTGGCACGCCGTGGAGCGGGCGAGCCAGGTGATGGGCATTGATGTGGATTTGTTGCGCCCACCGGCCTTGGATGCAGGCGGTGTGGGCTAAGAAGGTGTGAACGAACCCACCATGCCCGCTCATCCCACCCAAACACACCCGCTCGTCGTTGCCAATGCTCGCCATAGCCCGAGCTATGGCTGTGCTTGGCGCCTAGAGCGGCCGCGTTTTGGCGGCCTGCTCGGGCACGCCGGATTCATTCACACCTTCTGAGACGGCCGAGGGATGCCCGGCCTTCTGGAGTGGGTTGTCACGCGGGGCCGCCCACTCCGGCCGCATGGCCGCGCGCGCATGGCTGCGTGCGGCCAAGGCGGCGAACGGTGCGTGATGCGCTTCGCGTCAGTGCGCAGTCGGCAAGCCCTTGCGGTGGGCGGCACGGAGCGCGGCCGCGGGGTCGGGCTTGGGCGGCTCCTTCATCTTGACGAGGAACAGGCGCAGAAAGAACGCGGCCATGCACAGCGTGATCGCGATCACGACGATGCTCATCAGGCCGTAGTCAGTAGAAAAAAGATCGTTCAACAGCTTCATGGAACCCTCCGTTTGGTGGTGCTCCAATATCCCGCGCCAGGGGCCATTGACCATTGCGCTGTGTCAACCATTCGGGCCCGGTCCATTGCGGTTCGTCAAGGGCGCGGGAGGTACAGCCGGTCGGACCAGGTGGCCAGCCACTCGGGCTTGAAAGCCACGAAGATGGCGGCGAGCATGCCGGTGACAAAACCATCCCCCCAGGCCATGAGCCAGCGTGCCACCAGCGACAGATCGCCGCCCACCCCCGGCAGCGCATGGCCGCTCCACTGCGAGAGCACGCCCGATGAAAACACGCACACCACCGTGCCCAGGAAGGCTCGGCCGAGCACATACACAAAGGGTTTGGTGCCGGTATAGCGCCGCACGAGGGCGCCCAGGCCGAGTGCCAGCGTGGCAGGTACCACGCCGAGCCAGGCGATGGCGCCCAGTGCGTCGCCCCACGCCAGGGCCGGGGACACCAGAGCGGCCGTGATGCCCACGGCGATGAGCACAGGCACGGCCAGCGGCCAGCCCAGCATCAGCACCACCAGGCACGCGCCCGACCATTGCAATTGCAGCGGCATCGCATGCAGGGTGGGCAGGGCCCACATCCAGGGTAAAAACACCAGCGTGGCGAGCAGCGGCGTCCACAGCGCGGACGGCGCTCCATGGGCTTCGTGCGCCAGGGGCGGGCGGCTGCCCAGCATGCGCCACGGCCGCGCAGCCATGGCACCGGCCAGGGCGATGAGCGTGAGGGCAGCTTCGAGCCACATACCAATTGCTATGCTATTGATAGCTGGTTGCGATTGTAAATAAAGCGCTGGAGGCCGATTTGATTGAAATCATCATGCAGCGATCAGCGGCTGCCCCAGCGACCGCAGAATGTCCCGCACCATCTGCGCGCGGTCCTTGGGCTCCTTCAGCTCGCGCTCGATGCGCAGCTTCTCGTTGCCCGCCAGCTTGATGTGCTTGTTCTTCTGGATCAGCTCGATGATGCGCATCGGGTCGATCGGCGGCTGGGGCTTGAAGGTGATGTTGATCACGCCGGGCGCGGCGTCCACCTTCACCACGCCGTAAGGCTGACTCAGCACGCGCAGGCGGTGCACGTCGATCAGCGTTTGCGCCTGGGGCGGCAGCTTGCCGAAGCGGTCCACGATCTCTTCGAGCAGGCCGTCGATCTGGTCGGGCGTCTTGGCCGTGGCCAGTTTCTTGTAGAACGACAGGCGCAGGTGCACGTCGCCGCAGTAGTCGTCGGGCAGCAGGGCAGGGGCGTGCAGGTTGATGTCGGTGGTGACCGACAGGGGCGACAGCAGGTCCGGCTCCTTGCCGGCCTTGAGCGCCTTGACGGCCTCGCTCAGCATCTCGTTGTAGAGCTGGAAGCCGACTTCGAGCATGTTGCCGCTCTGGTTCTCCCCCAGCACCTCACCCGCGCCGCGGATCTCCAGGTCGTGCATGGCCAGGTAGAAGCCGCTGCCCAGTTCCTCCATCTGCTGGATAGCTTCGAGCCGCTGCTGCGCCTGCTTGGTGAGGCCGTCCACGTCGGGCACCATGAGGTAGGCATACGCCTGGTGGTGGCTGCGGCCCACGCGCCCGCGCAGCTGGTGCAGCTGCGCCAGGCCGAACTTGTCGG
>Ga0307408_100000739_pt1 | contig 26410 bp, 24 predicted proteins | sample 322Cmetagenome_FD_202116 | JGI IMG/M metagenome (GOLD analysis project Ga0307408, IMG submission 202116) | Maize rhizosphere microbial communities from greenhouse at UC Davis, California, United States - 322HYB-C-3 | ecosystem: Host-associated > Plants > Roots > Rhizosphere > Soil | place...
CGGCGATGATGACGTGCCCCGACTGCGTCCAATGCAAGATCTCTGGAGAGACGAACAGCAGGAACCCTGCATGAAGCGACCCCGCCACGCCGGCCAGCGCGCCGGACACGACGAAGGCGACAACGCGCAAGCTCCGCGGCACGTACCCGATGGCGCTGGCACGTCGTTCGTTCTCGCGAACGCCGACGATGGCTCTACCCATCGCGGAGTTCATGAAGCCTCGGGCCAACCAGTACATCGCAAACACAACGATCAGAACAAGCCAGAAGTAGCCGTCGCGAGAGACGAACCCCTCGAACCCGAAGGGGCCTGCGTTGCGTGCAAAGCCGGTCAGGCCATCCGAACCGCCTGTAAATGTGTTCCACTTGAAAACGATTGCGTAGCCGAGCTGCGCAAAGGCCAACGTCAGCATCGCGAAGGCGACGCCACTCGCCCGTGTGCTTAACCATCCGATCGGAATGGAGAGGAGCGTTGCAACCAGCACGGCGCCCGCAATCGCGAAGGGCAACGGCCAGCCAGCCTGCAACGCGAACGCACATGCATACGCACCGACACCGTACGGCAGAACGTGGCCGAAGGAGAACATGCGTGCGTAACCCATTTGCACGTCCAGGCTCATAGCAAACAGCGCAAAGATCAGTATTTCCGTCAACAGCGTGACTTGGTAGCTCTGGAGAGCGAATGGGGCCGCCGCCAGCATGGCGACGACGGGAACGGCGTACTTCATCACTCTTCTTCTCCAAACAAGCCACCCGGGCGATAAAGCAGAACGCCAATCATCAGGAGGTAAGTCACCACTAGCGAGAGGTCGGGAAAGTAGAAGTTGCCGAACGACTGCGTTGTGGCGACCAGCAGGCTCCCGACGGCGGATCCGAGAAAGCTGCCCATACCCCCGATCATCACGATGACGAACGATTCGATGATGGCCGCGCTGCCCATGCCGATGTAACCCGTGATGAGCGGGACGGCAAGGAAACCACCCAAACCAGCAAAACCGCAACCCACGGCGAAGGTCAACGTGCGGATGGTCCCGACATTGACACCTAGTGCCTGAGTCATTTCTGCGTTCTGCGAGATCGAACGAATGAGCAGGCCCAGGCGAGACCTCAAGATGACGATCGCAAGGATGCCCAAAGCGGTCAAACCGAAAACAATCAGGAAAACGCGGTAGAGGGGGAACGGCTCATCCATGACGAACACCACCCCAGCGAGCGCTTCGGGCAGTTGGACGTCGCGGCTGTTTGATCCCCACCCAAGGCGCGTGGATTCGGTGAGCACCAGACTCAGCCCGAACGTGATCAGAAGGAAGCTGCTTGCGTCGCGCTTATAAAGGTGACGCAGAAGCCCCGATTCAAAAATAGCCCCGACGGCCGCAGCACTCAGCGCCGCGAGCAGAAGTCCGGCCCAGAAGTTGCCGGCCCATTGGGCCGCCGAAATACCGACGTAAGCGCCAAACATGTACATCGCCCCGTGGGCAAAGTTCATGATGCGCATGATGCCGAAAATCAGCGTCAATCCCACCGTGAGCATCGCCAGGAGCGATGCGAGGGATAGCGTGTTCAGCCCGAGATTGAGCCAAAGTTGCAACACACTCATAGTGCGTCTTTCGTGAGGTTTGATGTTCTAGCGACGGGCTCAGCGGCAAACGCTTTCGTCAAAACGTGTCTTTGCGGCAGGCCGGAATGACTGCATCCGAGCTGAACGTTTCGATGATCTTGGGAAGCGGGTAGCTCGCATCGGCGCTCTTCTCCAGACGCGCAACAAAGACGCTCTGCTCGCCTTGCTGGTCGCAGCCCCGCAGCTTCACCCGCCCCTTGACCGACTCGATCTCCAGGTCAACCAGGGCTTTCCTGACTGTCATCGCGTCGATGGACTTGGCTCGCTGCACTCCTTCCGCGAGCAGGCTCAAGCCTTGCCAAGTCTCGCCGTCGTACGTGTCCGGAATTTCGCTGTACTCGGCCTTGAAGAGCCGGACGAACTCCTTGTTTGCGGCGGTTTCGTACGAATAGTTGTATTGGCTCACGCCATACAACCCTACACCGGCATCGCCTAGTGGTCGCGTATTCAACAGGTCCAAGACCTCGGTCACGATTTGCATCTGCTCGCCCAGACGGTACTGGCCAGCCTGCTTGAGGAAGGCGGTGGCGTCGTCACCGCTCATGGCGACGTATAGCACTTCCGGCTTGGCTTGACGAATGCGAGCGATGTAGCTGGAGTAGTCCTTGGTGCCCAGGGGCGTCAGAACGCTTCCCACCGTTTGCTTGCCCAAGCCACCTATGAGCTGCTCGAACGTCGAAAGACTGTTCTTCCCCCAGGCGTAGTCCTGAGCGATGGTGAAGAACTTCATCTTGGGCGACTTGGCAAACCAGAGCGAGATCGCGCGGGCACGCATGGGACCGGAAGTGCAAGTGCGGAAAGCGTTGGGGACGAAGTTCTGCGCCGTCAGCGAACCAACACCGCTGATGCCTGCCAAGTACAAGGCGTTCCAATCTGCAAGGCGCGGCATGATGGCCAGGGACTCGCCGCTGGAGATGACGCCTGTGATCAACTTGACACCGCGGCCTTCGATCAGTTCAGAGGTCTTGCGTACGCACGCAGCGGGGTCCCCCTGCGTGTCTTCGAAATAGAACTCGACCTGACGACCATCGATGCCGCCTTTGGCGTTTACCGTCTTCGCGAACAGTCGGCACGTGCGCTGGATCTGCGATCCAAGAGCCGACCAGTTGCCCGTGACGCCTGTCGGCACACCGATTCGCACTGCCTCCTTTGTTTGCGCCCACGCGGGCTGAAAAGTAGCCGCCAAACCTGCGCCTGCAGCGCCGGCCAAGAACCCTCTGCGATCGATAACCATGGTGTGCTCCTTGTGATTGCGAGGCAATGCTATATTCGCCATATACATCTGTCAACTAGGGTAGTTAAGGAATACAAGAGGCACTTTAATGGCGCAGACTTGCCTTTCTGGTGCGCTCACACTTAGACACACCCGCAACCTGGACTCACGCGTATGACTTTGCCTTCCCCCTCTTCTCGACCGATCTACATGGACTACATGGCGACGACCCCAACTGACCCGCGAGTGGTCGCCGCACTCCTTCCTTACCTTGGTGAGCATTTCGGGAATCCCGCCTCGCGCAGTCATGTCTACGGGTGGGAGGCTGAAAGTGCTGTGGAGACGGCGCGCGGCCATGTCGCGAGTCTCCTAGGGGCGGATCCGCGGGAGATCGTTTGGACCTCTGGCGCTACCGAGGGCAACAACCTCGCCATCAAGGGTGCTGCTCACTTTTACAGCGGGAAGGGCAAACACATCGTCACGCAAAAGACGGAGCACAAGGCTGTTTTGGACACGTGCAGAGAATTGGAACGTGAAGGGTTCACGGTCACGTACCTCGACGTCGAGAGCGACGGACGCGTGTGCATAGATTCGGTGCGAGAAGCCCTGCGCGACGACACGGTTCTCGTGTCCATCATGTTGGTCAACAACGAGATCGGTGTGATCAACCCGGTCGAAGAGATCGCACAGTTGTGCCGCGATCGCGGCATCGTCTACCACTGCGACGCGGTGCAGGGGGCGGGCAAAATCCCTATCAATCTCAGCACGTTTAACGCAGACCTTTTGACCGTGACCGCGCACAAGGTCTACGGCCCGAAGGGCATTGGGGCGCTGTATGTGCGTCGCAAGCCGCGGATTCGAATCGAGGCGCAGATCCATGGTGGGGGTCATGAGCGCGGGATGCGCTCTGGCACCCTGCCGACTCACCAAATTGTCGGTATGGGCGAGGCGTTTCGCCTGGCGGAGATCGAAATGGAGGCAGAGTCCGGGCGTGTGAGGCAGTTGCGGGACCGGCTCAGCGCAGGCCTGACCCAAATGGAGGAGGTGTATGTCAACGGCAGTCTTGAGCACCGGGTGCCGCACAACCTCAACATGAGCTTCAACTACGTCGAAGGGGAGTCGCTCATCATGGGAATGAAGGACATTGCAGTGTCGTCGGGTTCCGCCTGCACCTCAGCTTCTCTGGAGCCATCTTTCGTGCTTCGCGCTTTGGGTCGCAGCGACGAGCTCGCCCACAGTTCCATTCGGTTCACGCTTGGGCGGTTCACAACAGAGGCGGAAATCGATGCGGTGATCCGGCAAGTCACGGAAACCGTGGCGAGGCTTCGCCTGTTGAGCCCGCTGTGGGATATGTACAAGGAGGGAGTCGACATCTCGTCGATAAAGTGGGCTGCTCATTGAACGGGCATAGGTCGAAGTCACCCTGCGCTCGAGAACCGGAGTCGCTTGTCAATACCAAGGCAACCTCTTCGTTATGGCTCAAATCCGGTGGTGGCCAGGATCGTGATCGACCGGCAGCGCCCACCTCGCTCCGCTTACAGGCGATGGGGTCGTGCAGCAAATGCGTGCGGATGCCCGCATTGCTGGCCTAGGGGAACGCTGGGGCCTGGAGGAGGTGTCGGCCAGAGCGGCCTCACCGCCAGTCAGTTAGCGACCAAGCCACTTCCTTGCCGTCTGCGCGGCGACGCCGTTTGCGGCTGCAGCTCGCACGGCGTCCAAGCCTTCGAAAGCCATCTGCTTGACCATCTCGATTCGGCGATTGTAAGTCGGGCATGCTTGCGGGTGTTCATCCGGTTGGGGCCCTGTGTCGGCCCGGTCCTCAAACGCAATCCGGATGAACGCCAGATACAACCTATTGGAGCCTCACATCTAGGGCTACTTCAATACCGCACCGCACCCGGAGCTCGGCGAATTCATCAGAAAATGCCCACCGCGGTCCGAAGAAGCGGATGGCCTGTAGTTCAGAACTGTCCAGCTTCGAAGCCGGCTAGATACTGTTCCTCAAGGGTTCGCTCTAGAAGGAGAAAACCTGCCGCAAGAGCCGGGTGAGCTCTATAACCCTTAGAGTCTGGCTGAGGCTTTCTCTCAAATCAAAACGCGTGGCGGATACCAAAGTCGTAGCCGATTGAGGTCTTCGGCGTGAACGCTTGGCCAGGCACGGAGGCAATGCTCGTCAAGAAGGACGGCCCCCCCACGGTCAAGCTGGCTCCATTGTTGTTTCGGACACGCGCAATCGTTGCGTACAGCGCGGTACGCTTCGACAGATTGTGCACGTAGCCAATAGCGATCTTGCTGGCCTTTGGATCGTCGCCCCCAAGGAGAGTGAAGGGAGAGTTGAAGTCATACTTAACCTGCGAATACGAAACGCGCATCAGACCCGGGCCAACGGGCACCGTTGCACCTAGGAGATAACCTTTCAAATCGGCGTCAGGAATAGACGTCGACAGAACGCCATCCTGCTTAAATTCCTTCTTTGTCGTCGAATACTCACCAAAGACCTTCACGACTCCTAAGTCATAGGACGTGCCGACATTTAAGGTGTTTGCTTTGACCGTCGTGCCAGCATAGAAATTGTCGCCAATGGTAGTGCTGCCGTAGCCAGCAGCCACGTCGAATGGGCCACTGGCGTAACCGAAGCGGCCGCCAACGTAGCGTCCAGTGCGCTGCGTGTTAGGCGGAGTCGGCGTAGCGGTGCCGGGATCATACTTGTCGCGCTCGTGGAAGCCAAACATCACCTGGCCATAGAAACCGCCAAGGTTTGGAGGAAGAAAGTAGCCAATGGTATTGCCCGCGCGAACGTAGCTGCTGCCAGTTACGTTGGTGATGCTGCCGACATTCGTCGCCCCCCCGCCAAGCCATGAGGTGAAGCTGTTGTTGGCAATGTAGATCAGGTTAGCGCCGACCCCGTTGGTATTAAACGGGTCAAAGACACTGTCGTTCCAAAAAGAGGGAGTGTAGTCACGGCCCAGGCGGATCTCACCAAAGCTACCCGAAAGGCTCACGGTCGATCGACGAGCAAAGGTCGCAATACCTTCCGAGCCGTCATCATTCTTGATCGGCGCCTCGAGCCAAAAGCTGGCGGCAAGGCCAGCGCCCAGGTCTTCAGTGCCACGGAAGCCAACTCGGCTGGAGCTATAGCCGCCCGTTGACAACATGCTGCGCTTGACCTTGAGGCTATCTACGCGGTTCAGAGGAAAGATCATGAAGGAACTAGCGTTGTCTGACTTGCTTGAGTAGTTGCTGATACCCGCATCGACTACGCCGAACAGCATGACCGTCGACTGTGCTGACGCTGTATCGGAAATAGCCACGATAGCCAGAACCAAAGAAGCAACCAAAGACTTTCTCATTGCGCTTGTCTCCATAAAATAATTAAGGCGCGGCATGCACACTCCAGCCCTTCAAGGAAGCGAAGGCAGTCCCGGAGAGTCGTTCTAACGATAGGGTCGCTATCGAAAATGGACCCTCGTGTCGATGCCGCCATGTCGAGCCCACCCTGTGAGACTCAGGCGCAACCTTAATTTCAGAAGCTAATCCTTGTTAGGTTGGTGTCCACGATGTGAACGTCAGCCTCGTTCTGCCGTCACCTTCCTCGAAAGTCCGCGCTGCGGTGTGCGCGTCTTCTTCTGGGATGGAGTCCAGTTCCGGCGCAAATTGACACGCCAAGCGATTGCGACCCCGTTGCAGGCGTTGTCCAGCCAAGGCGCGATGCCCCTGAACGCAAGACCGACACTGTGGCGCGCGAGTGGGCCACACCCAGGCGCTGGCGCTCTGCCACCAGCATGACCACGAGCTGGCGGCGTCTGGCCACGAGCGCTGCGAGTTTGCGTTGCTCCATGCTGGCCAGCGGCCTGGGCTGATGGCCGCGAGCGTGAAGGACTGCAGCGAACTCGGCCAGCACGGCAGCGTCGATGCGATCGGTCTTGGCCTTTGCCCATTGCTCGTGCGAAATCACGCGCCTGGCGCGGATTGAGCACCGACACAGGCAGGCCCGCAGCCGCCAGTGCCACCGCACAGGCCTGCTCATAGCCGCCCGTGGCCTCCAGCACGATCAAGGTGATGGATTTGCGCGCCAGCCATCGCAGCAGCTTGGCGTGCCCAGCTTCATTGTTGGTGAACGAATGACTCGATGCATCCGAGCAGGCCACCTCCACGGTGTCCCTGGCCACATCGATACCTACAAACAAGGGTTGGCTCATGGTGTTCTCCGGCTCCCAGCCTTACGGATGCGAAATGAGATCAATCAACCATTCGGGATGACGCAGAACGAGGCAGCCGCGGTACGCCTTGAGCCTTGAGCTGTCGTTGGAGCTTGTTCTCTCGCAGGAGACACAAGCTGCACCGCGGCCAGCCAACCGGATCGGCATGCAGTTCACCAACCGGTCTGCACGCTGAAGTTTGAACCAATCGAAAGATATAAGGAGACGATTGAAAAACAGCAGTCCGTAGATGTTCCCGGTGAACGGTGAACTCGCGTTGTTGCGGCGACCAACGAACATCGGCCAAGAGCCCAAATTGCCGGTACCCAGCGTTGTTGCCGCAGTGATGGCGCCCCTGTTAGCACGGATCGCTGTAATCGGCGCCGCGATGTCGAGCCAAGCTGACACGACTGCTTTCACCGGAGCAGTCAATCCGCTGGCTGCTGTGCAGGTATATGCAGTCCCTCGGGCGAACACGCCAACGTTCGTCGCTGCGCTACGCCCTGAGGCTGCGAGCTGGAACGCGCCGTCGGAAGTGGCCGTGACGGCGCTCGTCTCCACCGCGGCGCCAAGCGTCGCATCGTTACCCTTGAGCAGCCCCACAACAATGGTCACCTTGTCCGTTGCCGTGAGATTCAGATTTACAGTAGCTGCGGGCGTGATGGTCTGCAAGCAATCGTCCGTGCTCAAGCGAAGCAATAAACCAGTCCCACGTTGCGGAGCGCCTCCGCGGCGGCGCCATATGTCGAATGTGGCCGCACACGCTCGTATGGCACGGAACACCACACGCGGCCAGGCACGAACGGCCGGCGGCGGAAGCTTTTTGTATGGACGACCCAACTCACGCGGGCTCGGCATGGGTGCCCGCCAGATAGGCCGCCTTGACCTCCGGACTATTGAGCAGTTCGGTTCCCGTGCCGGACAACGCGATTTCTCCATGCTGAAGAACGTAGGCATGGTCTGCAAGCCGCAGCGCATGGTGTGCGTTCTGCTCGACCAGCAGAACAGTCATACCGTCGGTACGGTTCACTTCGCGAACGATCTGGAAAATCTTCCGGATATAGATCGGTGCCAGCCCCAATGAAGGCTCGTCAAGCATCAACAGCCGCGGTCGGCTCACAAGCGCCCTGCCGATCGCCAGCATCTGCTGCTCGCCTCCCGACAAGGTGCCGGCGCGCTGCTGATGGCGCTCACCCAGGACGGGAAACAGCGCGAAGATCCGTTCGAGGTCCGAGCCAAAGTGCTGCGGATCAACAAAGGTGGCGCCAAGCCGGAGGTTTTCCATCACCGTCATCCGCGGAAAGATCCTGCGGCCCTCGGGCGACAGGGCGATTCCCAGCTGAGACACCTTGTGCGACGGGACGCGGCTGATGTCCTGCCCGCGAAACAGGATTTGTCCCGAGGAAATACGGGGCGCCCCAAAGATGCTAGTCATCAGTGTCGATTTGCCGGCACCGTTGGCTCCGATGAGCGTAACGATTTCGCCTTCGCGAACCCGCAGGCCAACGCCACGCAGCGCCTGGATGGGGCCGTAGTACACATTCACGTTTTTGAGCTCCAGCATCATGCCGCCGCCTCCTCGGAAACGCCTGTACTTTTCTCTTTTTGGTCCGCCTCATCAGGCTCATCCGGCTCACCTAAATAGGCCGCAATGACGTGGGGATCGTTCTGAACCTCGAGGGGAGTCCCCTCGGCGATCTTGCGACCATAGTTCAGTACGACGACCCGCTGGGAAACCTTCATCACGACGGCCATGTCATGCTCAACCAGCAGTACGGCAACGCCTTCCTCTGAGATCAAGCTCAGCAGAAGGTCATTCAACGCCGCGGATTCGCTGGGGTTTAAGCCGGCGGCCGGCTCATCAAGACAGACGATGCGTGGCCGTGCGGCCATGGCGCGCGCGATCTCCACGCGACGCTGCACCCCATATGCCAGCCCTCCTGCAGGCGAGTCCGCCTGGGCCATGAGATCAAACCGTCGCAGCAGCGCTAAGGCGGTCTGCACAGCGCCCTCCTCTGCGTTCCGATAGCGCGCCAGGCCCAGTAGCCCGGCGAGCGAGAACATGCTCGCATGCTGCAGCGTGTTGTGCTGCGCCACGACCAGGTTTTCCAGCACCGTCATCTTCGGGAACAGGCGGATGTTCTGGAACGTCCGCAGAATCTGCGCCTCGCGTGCCAGTTCATGACTGGGCAGGCATTCGAGCCGCAGGGCCCCGTGTTGCGGGTGCTGCATCGTGATCGTGCCCGATGTGGGCCGATAGAACCCGGTCAGGCAATTGAACAGCGTTGTCTTTCCAGCACCGTTCGGGCCGATGATCGAGGTGATCTCGCGGGCTTGGACTGACATCGAAAGATCGTCGATCGCGGTCACGCCGCCGAAGCGCATCGTCAGGTGGCTGACCTCGAGGAGCGCAGGTGTCGACGGACTCATGAAGGCACCCCCGCTTCGCGAAGTGCAACGGCCCGCTCCTCGCGCACGGAGTTCACGGTGGCTCTCCGCATGGACAGCAGGCCGCCAGGACGCCAAACCATGATCGCCACCATCGCGGCACCGAAGAGAAGCATTCGGTACTCGCTGAAGTTGCGGCCGAGTTCGGGCAGCAGTACCAGAACGCATGCGGCCAACACCACGCCGAACTGGCTGCCGGATCCCCCCAGAACGACGATCGCCAGGATGATGGCGCTCTCCGTGAACGTGAAGCTCTCCGGCGAAATGAACCCCTGCCGCGCGGCGAAAAAGACCCCCGCGATGCCGCCGAGCGTGGCACCTAGGGCAAACGCCGAGAGCTTGACGTTGGTGACGTTGATGCCCAAGGCCCTGCACGCGATCTCGTCTTCGCGCATGGCCTCCCAGGCCCGTCCGATCGGCAGGCGGCGCAGGCGCAGCACCAGCAGATTGGTGAGAAGCGCCAGGCCCAGGATCACGAGATAGAGAAAGACCATGCGGTGCCAGGGTGCGAAGTCGATGCCGAGCGCTCCCGCAACCGTCGCCACATCCCCCGGCGGCGCGAACGACAGCCCGAACAGCGTGGGACGAGGAATCGACGCGATGCCATCCGGACCATGGGTCAGATCGGTCCAGTTCAGCAGCACCAGCCGGATGATTTCACCGAATCCGAGTGTCACGATAGCGAGGTAGTCGCCACGCAATCGAAGCGTCGGATACCCGAGCAGGACCCCGAAGGCCGCCGCGAAAAGCCCGGCAATCGGCAGACACCACCAGAACGAAAGGCCGAACTGGGTGGCCAGCAGCGCATAGGTGTAGGCGCCGACGGCATAGAACGCAACGTAGCCCAGGTCCAGCAGCCCAGCCAGGCCCACCACCACGTTGAGCCCCCAACCGAGCATGACGTAGATGAGGACCGTGGTGGCCGTGTCGACGACGTATCGGTTGTCGTGGAAGGCGAACGGAAGCACCACTGCCACGCCGATCACGAAGGCGCCAGCCAGCTTCGAGCCATTGGACGTCCCCAAGCGATTCATGGCGCGCGGCCGGTTGGTTCGGCCGCGCGCAGCCTGCTGACGCTCGAACAGCCAACGCACCGCCAGCCGCCCGAGGAAGACCAGCCCGGCGGCAGCAAGAAGCCAGCTCCATCGCGTCTGCACCGCAAGCCGCCCGCCCACCTCGACCGTCGTCAGGCCGATGAACGGGATGCCGAGCAGAAACGCGACCAGCGCGGCCAGCGCCGCGTCCGTCAGCCGGCGTCGCGGCTGGCGCCCCTTGTCCTGTGCCATTGGATCAGCCATCACACCTTCTCCACTTCGGGACGGCCCAGCAGGCCGGAGGGTCGGAAAACCAGCACGAGGATGAGGATGCCGAACACGGCCACGTCCTTGTACTCGGCGGAGAAGTAGCCCGCATAGAACGCTTCGATCAGCCCGATCAGCAGGCCGCCGAGCATCGCGCCGGGCAGCGACCCGATGCCTCCGAGCACCGCCGCGGTGAATGCCTTTACCCCCGCGAGAAACCCGATGTAGAAGTCGATCACGCCGTAGTACAGCGTAACCATCATCCCCGCGACGCCCGCCAGCGCCGCGCCGATCATGAAGGTCATCGAGATCGTTCGGTCGACGTTGATGCCCAGCATCCGCGTCATGCCCTGGTCCTGTTCGCAGGCCCGCTGCCGGCGACCAAAGGAGGTTCGCGTGATCATCCAGGTGAATGCCAACATGAGCACGGCGGTGACGACGATGATCAGCAGCTGCGCGTGGGACACACGCACGGAATCGGCGCCCGTTCCGAAGAACTCGAAGCCGCCTTCCAGCAGTGGCTGTATCTGCTTGATCCGCGCGCCCTGGAGCAATTGAACGCTGTTCTGCAGGAAGATCGACGCTCCGATTGCCGAGATCAGCGGCGCGAGCTTGGTCGACCCGCGCAACGGCCGATAGGCAATGCGTTCGACCGCCCAACCGTAGCCGGCGGTGAACAACACAGCCACCAGCAACACGACGAGCAGTGCCAGTGGCAGCGAAGTCATGCCTGCGGCTGCGAGCACCGTGAAGGCCGTGAGCGAGATGAACGCGCCGAGCATGTAGATTTCTCCATGCGCGAAGTTGATCATCCCGAGGATGCCGTACACCATCGTGTAGCCGATGGCGATGAGGCCGTATAGCGATCCGAGCGTCAGCCCGTTGATCGCCTGCTGTAGGAACTGCGACATGGTGGACCCCGTACGCGAAGAGATGGATTTGCGTCAGTGGGCTGAGGCGGCACGCAGACCGCCCCGGGCCCGCCGGGTCACTGGGCCAGGTCGTACTGGTTGCCCTTCCATTGGTACACGACGAAGCCGGGATCCTTCGGATCGCCCTTCGCATCGAACGCCACCTTTCCAAGCACCGTGTCGAAGCTGCCACCGGCCAGCGCCTTTTGCACGTCGGCGTACTTCAAGCTGCCCGCCTTCTGCAGCGCCTGGGCGTAGACCTGGACGGCCGCGTAGCAGAAGAGCACGTACCCATCCGGCTCGATCTTGTTGTCACGGAAGCGTTTGACGATCTCCGCCGAGGCCGGGTACTTGCGCGGATCCGGATAGAAGGTGAACAGCAAGCCATTGATGGCCGAACCGGCCGCCGTGGCCAACTCGGCACTGGTCGAGGTGTTGCCACTCATCACCGCAAGCTTCAGGCCGCCCTGCGACGACTGGCGAAGGATCAGGCCGAGTTCGGTGTAGTAGCCGCCGTAGAACATCGCGTCGACGCCACCCGCCTTCAGCTTGCTGACCAGCGCGGTGTAGTCCTTTTCGCCGGCGGTGATCGACTCTCGCAGCACCGGTGTGTTCTTGTGGTCGGCCAGGTACTTGGCGACGATGTCGGCTTGGCCCTTGCCGAATGCGCTCTTGTCGTCGATCACGGCAATTTTCTTTCCAGCGAACTTCTTGACGATGTAGTCGGCCGCAACCACGCCTTCCTGATCATCGCGGCCGGTGAGGCGGAACACGTTCTTCAGTCCGCGATCGGTCACCTTGCCGTTGGTCGAGATGGTGATCATCGGCATCTGGGCTTCGCTGTAGACCTCGGAGGCCGGAATCGTCGAGCTCGAGCAGTAGTGGCCCACGATGGCGGAGACCTTCTTGTTCACCATCGCGTTCGCGACAGCCACGGCCTGCTTGGGGTCGCAGACATCGTCGCCGACCTCGACCTTCAGCTTCTGGCCGAGCACCCCACCGGCAGCGTTGATGGCAGCGACTGCCGCCTCGACGCCATTGCGCATTTGCTCTCCGCCCGATGCGTACTGACCTGACATGGGACCCGCTACGCCGATCAGGATGTCGGCACTGGCGACCGCCGACCCAAACAAGGCGGCCAAGGCGAGAAGAGGGGCGGCTATGCGCTGAGAAGGGTGCATGGATTTCTCCGGTGATGAATAGCGTTACGACGGCTGGGATGGATTCAGTGGAACGACGCCGGATCCGTAGGCCCGGCGAGATTTCACTAGGCCGAATTCTGGATTTCATTGCTTCACTCGTCTGGCGGATTTGCCGGCTCAGTGATGCGGAAATTCGCATACTCCCATCCGGGTTTTCCCGTGCGCACCACTTCGAGTTTGCGTGAACAACTCGATGCACCATTGCCGAGAAAGCGGAACAGAAGCTGCGCATGACGCATGTGCTGGGTCCAACAAATCTGCGGAGCACCGCATATACCTTGGGCTGCATCAGCTATGCAGAAAGCCGCACATTTGCACCTTCAAAGATGCGAGACGCCAGAGCGCGGGATGGCGACACTTTTGTCATCGCGGATGGCACAGGAACAGTCCATCCGACGTCCCGCAACCTCTCGCCATGGAGCCCCGAATGCACCTTCAGCCTTACGCCAACGAACCCTACGACACCTACACCACACCCGCGTCCCTGGAGGCGATGGCCACGGCTCTGCGCAGCGTGCGCGCGCAGTTCGGGAACACCTACCCGATGGTGATCGGTGGAAAGAAAGTGATGAGCGAAGCACTGCTGGTCTCCACGAATCCTTCTGCACCGAGCGAGGTGATCGGCAAGTCCGCGCGGGCCACGCGCGAGCACGCCGAGGCAGCCCTGGACGCCGCCTGGACCGCATTCGAATCGTGGAAGCGATGGAAACAGGAAGACCGCTCGCGCGTCATGCTGAAGGCCGCCGCCATCATGCGGCGGCGCAAGCAAGAACTCGAAGCCTGGCTGGTCTATGAGATCGGCAAGAACTACGTCGAGGCGAGCGCGGAGGTCGCCGAGATGATCGACTTCGTCGAGTACTACGCGCGCCAGGCCTTGCGCCACGTAAGCGGCCTCGGCCATCTGAACGCCTATGCCGGCGAAGAGAACGAGAGCTTCTACATCCCGCTCGGCGCCGGCCTCACGATCTCGCCCTGGAATTTTCCGATGGCGCTGATGACGGGGATGACGGTAGGAGCCATCGTCGTCGGCAACACCGTGGTCTGCAAGCCGGCTGAGGACACCGTCGTGTCGCTCGCCAAGGTCTTCGACATCTTCGAGGAAGCGGGCCTCCCGCCCGGCGTGGTGAACTACCTGCCCGGCGTCGGCGCCGAAGTCGGCTCCTATCTGGTCGAACATCCGCGCACCCGCTTCATCAACTTCACCGGCAGCTTGGCGACCGGCAAGCGCATCAATGAGGCCGCCGCCAAGGTGGTCGACGGCCAGCGCTGGTTCAAGCGCGTGTTCCTCGAACTGGGCGGCAAGGACGCCATCCTCGTGGATGAAACCGCTGACCTGGATGCTGCCGCGCTGGGCGTCATCCAGGGGGCCTATGGCTATCAGGGCCAGAAGTGCTCTGCCTGCTCGCGGTTGATCGTCGTCGATAGCGTGTACGACGCGCTGCTCGAGCGCGTCTTGGAGCGCACAAAAAAGCTCAGCCTTGCGCCAGCCGACCAGAACCCCGATCTCGGTCCGGTCTGCAATGCCGCGCAGGACGCCAAGGTGCGCGAGTACCTGGAGATTGGCCGCAGCGAAGGCAAGCTGCTGGTCGGCGGCCAGCGACTCGACGGCGAGGGCTTCTTCATCCAGCCCACGGTCTTCGGCGACGTGGCGCCCGGCGCCCGCCTGGCGCAGGAAGAAGTGTTCGGTCCGGTGATAGCAGCCATCCGTGTCAAGAACTTCACGGAAGGCATGGAGGTCGTCAACAACACCGTGTACGGACTGACCGGTGCGCTGTTCTCGCGCGACCGCAGCCGCATCGAGATCGCGCGCCGCGACTTCCATGTCGGCAACCTGTACTTCAACCGCAAGTGCACCGGCGCGCTGGCTGGCGTGCAGCCTTTCGGCGGCTTCAACCTGACCGGCACCGACACGAAGACGGGCGGCCCGGACTACCTGCTGCAGTTCATGCAGATGAAGTCGGTCGCAGAGCGCCTCTGACTTCCACGTCTCGACAACAAGGAACACGCAGCATGAGTTTCATTGCCGGCCGGCTCAGCGCCATTGCTCCCGCCGAGACCATGGAGATGGCGGCGAAAGCTGCCGTCCTCCGCCGCCAGGGGCTGGACGTGATCTCTCTGTCTCAGGGCGAACCCGACTTCGATACGCCCGAGCACATCCAGCAGGCGGCACTGCGCGCCATGCGCAGCGGCAAGACTCGCTACACGGAGGCCGCCGGCGTGCTGCCGTTGCGCGAGGCGGTGGCCGCCAAGATGCAGGCCGATCATGGCCTGGTCTACGGTCCCGACGACGTCAGCATCACCGCCGGTGCGAAGCAGGCGATCTTCAATGCCTTCCTCGCGACGCTGAATCCTGGCGATGAGGTAGTCGTTCCGGCGCCGTGCTGGGTGTCCTACCCAGAGATCGTCAAGCTCACCGGCGGCGTGCCTATCGTCGTCGAGTGCCCGCGCGAGGCGAGCTTCAAGCTCACGCCGGCACAGTTGGAAGCCAGCATCACGCCGCGCACCAAGTGGCTCATGTTGAACTCGCCGTCCAACCCGACGGGCGCCGTTTACTCGCGGGCTGAACTTGGCGCGCTGGGCGACGTGCTGCGACGCCACCCGCAAGTCTGGGTACTGACGGACGACATCTACGAAAAGCTGGTCTACGGCAGCGAGCCCTTCGCCAATATCCTGCAGGTGCTGGCAGAGCTGCAGCCGCGCACACTGGTGATCAACGGGGTGTCCAAGGTCTACTGCATGACCGGCTGGCGCATCGGTTACGCGGCCGGGCCAAGTGAACTGATCAAGGCGATGAACCTGGTGCAGGGCCAGAGCACCAACAACGCCAATGCGATCTCCCAGTTCGCGGCGGTGGAAGCACTGACTGGCGACCAATCCTGTATCGACACTTTCCGGTTCGCCTTCCGCGAACGCCGCGATTTCATCGTCGATGCGCTGCGGAAAGTGCCGGGACTGGAAGTCGATCTGCCGGGTGGCGCCTTCTACGCCTACGTATCCTGTCGCGCGCTGATGGGACGACGCACACCTTCGGGCCAGACGCTCTCGAGCGACCGGGAGTTCGTTCACTACCTGCTCGATGAAGCGCAGGTGGGCGTGGTGTCCGGTACCGGGTTCCTTCATTCCCCGTATTTCCGCGTGTCTTACGCGGCAGGTATCGCGCAGCTTGGCGAGGCGGCCAAGCGCATCGCCCGCGCCGTCGAAGCCCTCCGCTGATTCGAGCACCATGAGCCAACACACCATCATCATCGGCGGCGGCGGTATCGGGTCGGCCACCGCCTGCTTCCTCTCGGCGACAAGCGCCCCCGGTGATCGCGTCACGGTCATCGAGCGCGACCCGACCTATCAAATGGCCTCTTCCAGCCTGTCGGCCAGTTCGATTCGCCAGCAGTTCTCCACGCCCCTGAACGTGCAGCTGTCGCAATTCGGCTGGGAGTTCATGCGTTCCTGCGCCGACGAGGCCGGCGTGCCCGGCGGCGCGGTGGGATTGAATGAACGCGGTTATCTGTTCCTGGGCCGCGAGGACCAGGCCGCATCACTGCGCAAACGCGCGGACGGTAACCGCGCGCTGGGCGTCTCGATCGACGCGTTCACGCCCGAGGAGCTGGGGGCAAGGTTTCCCTGGATGCGCTGCGACGATCTCGCCTACGGCGCCGTGGGCGCGGCGGGCGAAGGCTGGTTCGACGGCTACATGCTGCAGCAGCTCTATCGCAGCCGGGCGCGAGCGCGACATGCCCAGTACATGCGCGGCGAGGTCGTGCGACTCGAAACCCGCGGCCCGAGGATCGTGGCCGCCATCCTGGGCGATGGCAGCCGGATCGAGGGCGACCGGTTCGTCAACGCGGGCGGGCCCTGGTCCGCGAACGTCGCGCGCACGGTGGGCGTGGAGATCCCGGTGCGCGCGCGCCGTCGAACCATCTTCGTCGTCTCATGTCCGACCCCGCTCGCCGACTTCCCCATCCTGATCGACAGTTCGGGCATCTTCGTACGGCCCGAGCAGCACCACTTCCTGTGCACGGTGGTTCCCGACGAGAAGAGCGACCACGACGACCTGCCGCTGGACCCCGATTTCACCCTCTTCGAGGATGCGATCTGGCCAACACTGGCCGAGCGCATACCGGCGTTCGAGGCGCTGCGGGTCGAACGCGCCTGGGCCGGCTACTACGAGTTCAACACGGTCGACCACAACGGGCTGGTCGGCCAGATTGGCCCTGACAACTTCTTCCTGGCTACGGGCTTCAGCGGCCACGGACTGATGCACAGCGCCGGCATCGGGCGCGGCGTGGCCGAGCTGCTGACCCTCGGCAACTACCAGACCCTGGACCTGTCGCCGCTGTCGCCGCGCCGGCTCGAAACAGGCCAGCTGATCGTCGAAGACGCGGTGTATTGATCCGCGCCACCAACTCCGCAGACCGAGGACACACCCATGCTCAATGCAGCACAGAGCCTTTCGCCCCCCAAGGCGTACCAAGCGCCGCACTTCGCGGTGCCGCGCGGCGCGTGCGACACACACACCCACATCATTCCCGAGAGCGGCTGGAAGCTGGTCCCCGGTGCCAACTACACCCCGGCGCCGGCGCCAGCGGCTACGCACCTGGGCATGCTCGACGCGCTGGGCCTGGAACGCGGGGTGGTCGTGCAGCCCAGCATCTTCGGCACGGACAACACGGCGGTCGTGGACGCCATCGCGCTCGCGCCGCAGCGGCTTCGCGGCGTCGCCGTCGTCGATTCATCGATTTCCGATGCAGCGCTGCAGACGCTGCACGCCCGAGGCATTCGCGGCGTTCGCTTCAACGTCATGCTGGGCGGTGGCGGCGGGCTCAAGGCGATGACCGATGTGGCGTCCCGTCTCGACACCCTTGGCTGGCATGCCGAGATCCTGATTGACGGCCATCTGCTGCCCGATCTGCTGCCCGCGCTGAAGGCATTGCCCTGCAGGCTCGTCATCGACCACATGGCCAGCCTGCGTGCCGATGTCGGCCTCGACGCCGCACCGGTGCGAGCGCTGCGCGCCCTGATCGCCGAGCACGACACCTGGGTCAAGCTCTCCGGCACCTATCGCCTGGCCGACCAGGCCGCCAATGAGCGGCTGGCTGAGCGCGGTCGCATGCTGGCGCAGGAGGCGCCCGACCGCATTGTTTGGGGCAGCGACTGGCCGCACGTGGCGTGCTCGTTCATGCCCGACGCGGGAGAGCTGTTGAACGTGCTGGCCGACTGGTTCGACGCGGACCCGGCCCCGCTACAGCAAATTCTGGTGGACAACCCGGCCCGGTTGTTCGACTTCCCTGCCACCCCGCAAGACGCTTCCAGGAGACCTTCATGAACATCCTTCTTCAGCTCAAAGATCCCGCGTGGGCCGATCAGGCCATTGCCTCCGTGAAGGAACTGGTCGCCGAGTGCCGCGAGGAGCTCGGCGAGTGTGAGCGCATCGGCCGCTTCCCGGCCGAAACCTACCGCCGCATGGGTGCGCGCGGCCTGCTGGGTGTGATCACTCCCACCGAGTGGGGTGGCCTGGGCGGCGATGCCCCCGAATACTGCTTCACCACAGAGGCGATGTGCCGCTACGGTCTGGTGTCCAGCCAGGTGCAGATCCAAGGCATGCGGTGGATGAACGATTGGGGCACGCCGGAGCAGAAGCAAAAATATCTGCCCGGCATGGTGGCCGGCACGCTGGTGTTCTCGGAATCGATCTCCGAGCCCGGCGCGGGCTCCTCGCTGAAGAAGCTCAGCACCACCGCCGTGCGCAACGGCGGCGACTGGGTGATCAATGGAAAGAAGATTCACATCAACCTGGGCGCCGAAAGCCACGTCACGCTGGTCTATGCAATGACCGAAGAGGGCCTGACCTCCTTCCTCGTCGATACGAATCTTGCCGGCCTCACCCGGCGCCACACCGATCCGCTGGGCTACCGCTTCCTGCCCACGGCCGACATGATCTTCGAGGACGTTCGGGTACCCGACGCGGCGCTGCTGGGGGCGCCTGGCGAGGGCATGAAGACCTTCCTGTCCACCTTCAACGTCAGCCGCTTGGGCAACGCCTCCGAGCTGATCGGCTTTGCAACGCGCGCACTGGCCGAAGCCACCGACTACGCCAGCCAGCGCGACGTCGGCTCGAACAAGGTCACCGACTTCCAGGGCATCCAGTGGACCCTGGCCGACTGCTACAGCGCGCTTTACGGCGCGTCGCTCGCGCGGGACCACGCGGCCAATCTCGTCAGGCAGGGGCAGGAGTTCTCCATGGCCACCAGCCTGGCGAAGAAGCTGGCTGTCGAGGCGGCCGAGAAAACCACTAACGACTGCTTCGCACTCACGGGCGGCCATGGCCTGTACCGCGATAAGCCCTGGGGCCAGTTGCTCTACGAGGTGAAGACGCTGCGCATCGCCGGTGGCTCGATCGAGATCCTGCGCAACTACATCGCGCACCAGATCCTCAAGGATGAAAAACTCAAAGGACTGAAGTGAACAACGTCGCTCAACTCATCATCTCGGCCGCCGCCGCCGCTCCGCACACCGCGTTCGGCACCTTCCGCCAGCAGGACCGTCTGGACCGAGTCGTCGAACGCTCCCGCGCCGTGGCAGGCCGCCTGGCCGAGGCCGGCTTCGTGCGTGGCGACGTCGTTGCCGTCATTGGCCACAACAGCGGCGCTTATCTGGTCACCTGGATGGCGACGCAGTTCGCCGGCCTGCAGGCGGCGCTGATCAACCCCGCCTACCCGGATGAGCTACTCGGGGCCATGCTCGACGACCTCGCGCCGCGCGGGCTCCTCTGGGTCGGCCGCGATCCTGGCTCGCTTTCGAAGCGCAACGAGACCCAGGTGAACATGCAGTCCGCGTGGGACAGCACCATCCAGGTCCTGCGCACCGATGGCCGTCAAGGGGCCGCGTCCGGATCGGGGCTGGATTGTGATGCCGACGAGATCTCGGCCTACATCCACACTTCGGGCACCACGGGCCGCCCGAAGTTCTGCGCATTGAGCCACGGCTATTTTCTGCGTCTGGGTCGCTTCTTTGCCGACACCTTTGCGCTGTCGCCACAGGATACCGTTTGCGCCCCACTGCCTCTGTTCCACATCAACCCTATGGGATACGGTGTTCTGGGTGCCCTCACGGCGCATTCCGCACTGCTCTCGACAGAGAAGTTCTCGGCGACGGATTTCTGGCGAGATGTCAAAGCCCATGGCGTGACCGCGCTCGTGCTCCACGCGCCGCCAGCCAACCTGCTCAAGGCCAAGACCACCACCGAGGAAGCAGAAGGCCATCAGCTGCGCATCGGCTTTCTGTGCGACCAGGCCTTCCTGCGCCAGTTCAAGGTACCGATTGGTGTGGGTGCCTACGGCTCCACCGAAGCCGGCGGCCTGTGCCACACCTGGCTTCTACGCCCCGACGATGACGATATGCCTGTCGAAGGCGCCTCCCACCTCGCTGGCCGTGCGCGCTATGACTTCGAGCACAAGATCGCCGAAGACGGCGAGATCTGGGTGCGCGGCAAACACCCGCTGTCGCTGTTCTCCGGCTACGCCAAGGGTGGCCGCATCGAACCCCAGACCGATGCCGATGGCTGGTTCCACACAGGCGACCGAGGCCGCCTCGACGAGTACGGCCGCCTGATCTTCGTGGACCGCATCAGCGAGTCGATCCGCATCAACGGTGAATATGTGCCGATCGACTTCGTCGAAAGCCGCCTCAAGCTGGCGAAGTCGCTTGGCGAGTTCGCGCTGTGGCGAGTCGACTCACCCGCGAAGGGGCACGATGTCGTGCTCTACACCACCGCCTTCGATGTGAACCATACCGAGGTGCGGTCGGCACTGGCTGACCTGCCCAAGTACATGCATCCTGGCCAGTTGATCCGCATCGCACAGCTGCCGCGCGACCCTGGGATCGGAAAGATCCAACGGCGCCTGCTGAACGAGCAGCCGCGCCTCGAAGTTGCCACACTGTAAGGAAGCCACGATGTCCTTCTTGACCATCGAACGCGCCGGCGGCATCGTCATCTTGACGATGTCGGAGCCGGCCACCCGCAACGCCATCACCGACAACAGCGCCGTCGACGAATTTGCCACCGCCTGCGCCGAGATCAATGCCAATCCGGCCGACAAGGTGGTGATCATCACCGGCGCGGGACCGGCCTTCTCGTCCGGCGGGAACATCAGCACGATGCACCGCTGCATGGACCCCGCCATGCCTTGCGAGACGATCATCGCCGACTACGCTGAAGGCATTCAGCGCCTGCCGCAGATCATCATCGGACTGGAAGTGCCGACGATCGCCGCAGTCAACGGCCCAGCACTCGGTGCCGGCTGCGATCTGGCCTGCATGTGCGACATCCGCATCGCCGCAGACGCAGCGACATTCGCCGAAAGCTTCATCCATTTCGGCATCGTCCCGGGCGATGGCGGCGCGTGGCTGCTGCCGCGCATCGTCGGTGCTTCCAAAGCGGCCGAGATGAGCTTCACGGGCGACGCGCTGACAGCACAACAAGCACTGGATATCGGCCTGGTCAGCCGAGTGGTGGCTGCCGATGCACTACTGCGAGAAACCCGCTTGCTGGCAGAGCGCATTGAAGCTCGATCCGGTCCGGCGTTGCGGTTCACGAAGAAGCTGCTGCGCGAGTCGCCCAAGCAAAGCCTGGAGACCTTGCTGGCGATGTCAGCGGCCTACCAGAGCATCTTGCACAAGACGCCCGAGCATCGCGCAGCGGTCGAGGCCTTCGAGGCGCGGCGCAAGGCCAAGAGCGCAGGCGCGCTGAGGAAACGCTGATGAATAACAAGCGTACCCCGAGGCGCGCGGTGCTCATGCTGGCCTGCGCAACCGCGAGTTGGATGAACGCTCCCGCCGTATGGGCGGCAGATGCCTATCCTGAGAAGCCAATCCGCCTGGTTGTGCCCTTCCCGCCTGGTGGTGGCGCGGACCGCGTCGCGCGCACGTTGACCAAGAAACTCGAGCAGACGATGAAAGCCAACTTCGTCATCGAAAACCGCGGCGGCGCCAACGGCAGCATCGCACTCGACGCGGTCGCGAAAGCGCCCGCCGACGGCTACACGCTTGTGCTCACGCTGACGGATCATTTGGCGCTGAACCCGGCACTGTTCGAGCGCCTGCCCTACGACAGCATCAAGGATTTCGTCCCTGTTGGCCTGGTCGCTTCGTATCCCTTCGTCTTCGCCGCGAACACGAGTGGTGGTCCGGCCTCTATGGAACAGGCCCTGTCGTCCGCCAAGGCGGCGCCGGATTCGATCGCGATCGGTTTCCCGAGTGCGAACGCCCGCCTGGCGATTGAGCAATTGCAGCGGCGCGCAGGGGTCCGGTTCAATGTCATTCCCTACCGGGGCATTGCCCAGGGCCTGCCCGATCTGATTGGCGGCCGCCTGTCGTTCTGGATCGGTACGAGCGCAACCCTGCGCACTCACATCGACGGCGGCAAGGTGCGCGGACTTGCCGTCACCTCGGCAAAGCGATTGGCCGCCCTGCCAGATGTTCCTACAGTGGCAGAGCTCGGATTTCCCGGCTTCGAAACCGTGAGTTGGTACGGCGTGCTCGCACCGGCGAAGACGCCTCCAGCCATCGTTGAGCGGCTGAATGCGGAGGTCAATGCCGCACTGAATGATCCCGAAGTCAAGGCGGCCTTCGAGGCCGATGGCGCGACCCTCCTCGGAGGGTCCGGTGCAAGGTTCACGGAAACCTGGCTTTCGGACACGAGGACGCTGGGCACGCTGGTCAAGGAACTGGGACTCAAGGCGAACTGAATCGCCGATTGGAGAAAAAGCATGAAGATTGCAATTATTGGACTCGGTGAAGTTGGTCGCTGCTATGCCAAAGCGCTTTACGGTGGCGGCTACGAACTGAATTTGTGCGATGCCCGGCCAACTCCTGCAGCCATTGAGCTGGCCACCGCCTGGGACCTGCCGGTGCAGACATCCATCGGCGACTGGCTGGCGGGCTGCGATTGGGTGCTTTCTTGCGTCACGGGGGCACATGCCCTGGGGGTCGTTGAGCAGTGCCTCGCCCACGGCCGTCCTGGAACAACGATCTGCGACATGACCACCGCCAGCCCCGACGCAAAGCGTACGGCGGCCCAACAGGCGCACGGCCGATCGTTCCGCTACCTCGACGTGGCGATCATGGGCGCCATCTCGCTGAGCCTGGAGAAGACGCCGCTTCTAGCGTCTGGGGAGGGAGCGACGGAGTTTGCCGACCTGCTGGCCAAGGCGAACGGCAAAGTCCGCGTGATCGACGGCGGTTCCGCCGGCGATGCCATCGCGTTGAAAATCCTGCGCAGCGTCTTCACCAAAGGCATGGAGGCTCTAAGTGTCGAGCTGCTGATGGCCGCCGAGGCTCAAGGCGTCCGCGAAAAGCTCTACGCGCAATTGCGCGACATCGACGAGACGCCCTTGCGCACTTTCATCGACATGCTCGTGCGCACGCACGTCATCCATGCACGCCGCCGAGCCCATGAGGTCCAAGACGCCGCCGCCGAACTGGCCAAACACGGACAGCCGTCGGTCGTACTCCCCGGAGTTCAGCTGCGATTCGCCCAAACGATCCAGGGGCTAGAGCACCAAGGCCCAGTACAAGCTGAGCCGACCATCGACGAGGCGCTCGAATGGCTGCTACGGCAGCCCGCGCGCTCCTAGCTACCATACCGGTGGCACGCTGGTGGCCTCAGGCGCAGAGACCTGGGGTGCCGCGCAGATCACTGAGGACAACGGCAAGATGCGGATCGAACCCCAAACATTGGAATGGCTGGCGCGAACCCCTGGGCTCGTGGAAGAGCTCTTTGACGGACTCCCCAATGTCCTCTTCTATATCAAGGATACCGAGGGACGCTACCTATGGGTCAACAAGACGTTGATTGAACGCAGCGGCCTTGGTGGGGTGTCGGACGTCATAGGCAAGACAGCAGATCAGCTATTCCCCGTGACCGGCTCCAGTACCCTGGCCCAGGACATCGATGTGATTCGTACGGGGCATCCGATCCGCGAGCTGCTGCGGCTTTACCGGACGTACAAAGGGGAGCGCTACTGGTGTCTGAGTTCGAAGTTTCCGCTGCTCGACGGTGCGACGCGGGTGGCCGGCCTGGCTGGCCTGTCGCGCGATCTTCCCCGCCCCAACGAACGGCATCGCAGCTACCACCGCCTGGCCAAATTCCTGGACTACATCGACCAGCGGCTCGACCAGCCGGTGAGGATCGCAGATGCGGCGGAACATGCCTCCGTTTCGATCGACACATTGGGCCGCCTGGTGTTCGAGGTCTTCCACATCACTCCGAAGCAACTGCTGATGAAAAAGCGCATCGACAAGGCGTGCCAGCTGCTCGATGAAACCAGTCTGTCAATCACCGACATCTCCGGTGCGTGCGGCTATTCGGACCACAGCGCTTTCACTCGCCAGTTCCGCGCGGCGACACTGATGACGCCCGCCCAGTTCCGACTATCGCTCTCGCATCGGGTGAATTCCAAAGAACTGCGCGGGTAATCCAGGAACTTGTCGTTGATACCGCCCGCAGTGCTGCAGACCCTGCAGACCTGCCCCCGGCGACGCGCGACCGCTTTGGCGAATCGCTTCAGTCGTTGCTCCTCGGCTGTGCAGGAGTCTGCAGAGACTCGCCGAGCGTCGGTCTGAAAAAAAGCGCTTCCTAAACCTAGGACAAAGCCATTTTGTCCCTTCGCATCGAGCGATCTATGCAAAATTCCGCAAAAACGCACCATGAAGACAACTATCCCTGCGCGCCGCAACATCGCAAAATTCACTCGCATTCAATCTGAAAGATCGAACCGATGAACATCCTGATCGTCTTTGCCCATCCCGAGCCGGCCTCATTCAACGGCGCCCTGAAAGACGTTGCGATCGAGACCCTGCAGAAGCAGGGCCATAAGGTGGCGGTAAGCGACCTGTACAGGATGGGGTGGAATCCCGCCCTGGGGCCGGACGACTTCATGGGCGAGCGCAGGAACGCGGACTACCTGGATCTCTCTCGCGAGCAGGAGCACGCGTTTGCGACCGACAGCCAGCACCCAGAAGTAAAGGCCGAACAGGCGAAGGTTGCTGCGGCCGACCTCGTGCTCTTTCACTTTCCCGTCTGGTGGTTCTCGATGCCGGCCATGCTCAAGGGTTGGGTGGATCGCGTATTCAGCCGCGGTTTTGCCTATTCCGCCGGCCGCAAATACGAGTCGGGGCATTTCAAGGGCAAGCGGGCCATGCTGTGCATCACCACTGGCACCGCATCGACGCTATACGAGCCCAATGGCATCGACGGTGACCTGCACCATGTGCTCTGGCCCATTCACAACGGGACGCTGGCGTACACCGGCTTCACGGTCCTCCCGCCATTCGCCGCATGGATGCCTGCCCGTGTATCGGATGAGGAACGCGAAGCCTACCTTGCCGCCTACCGTGACAGGCTCAACGCTCTGGAGCGCACCGAACCTCTCTTTTTCCATCCCTGGAGCGACTACGACGAAACCCAGCGCCTCAAACCAGGCGTCCCTGCTCGCTCCGGCGTGCAGTGGAACCCGCGCGCCGACCAGACCTTCGAGCAGTCCGCCGAGGACTTCGCAAGGCGCGCTGTCCCAGTCAACGCGCCCTTCCACACCTGAGGAGTACACCTTGTTTGTCGCCAAAGAGAGCCCGTTCCGCGTCCTGCACCATGTTTGCGTCGTCGTGAAGGATCTCGACGCCACTGTGGCCTACTATGAATCGCTCGGAGTCGGCCCCTGGAGCGAATTCCCGTCGCTTGAGATCTTCCGGAACGAGCTCGACGTGCCGGACGTGGACGCCTTCATGCAGCTGCGCTATCGGTTTTGCAATCTCGACAACGTCCAGATCCAGCTGTGCCAGCCCGGCGAAGGTGGCAGCCCACAGCGCATCTTCCTCGATACGCACGGTGAAGGGGTGTTCCATCTGGGCTTCACCGTCCCGGACCTTGAGGCCGCAGAAGCAAACGTGAAGAAGCTGAACCTGGATCCGTGGATGCGGGGCCGCATGGAGGACCGCAGCGGATTCACCTACTTCAATACCCGCGCGCAGGGCGCCGGTGTCACGCTGGAGATACGCGCCAACAAGCGCGTTTGACGCCTCGGCTGTCTTGGAACTCGGCCGGCCGGCTCTGATCTTCACCTGCGGCGCTTCGCCGGCTGTGCTGCATTCCCTCCGCCATAGGGCGCCGTCGCATCGCTGGCGCTGCGGGCAGATGTGATATGGCTGCCCTCGATGATCAGCAATGCTGTATCAGAGAGCTAATTTCTTAGATATCTGAGAATGCGCTCTTCGGGAGCGTGACAAGCTTCAGAACTCCACGTAGCTATCACTCCTACCCAGGGTGTAGAAGCGAACAGTCGCCGAGGGTCTAGAGTCTCTCGTTCTCTTTGAGAACACCGGCATTGCGCAGGGCGGAGTCCAACCATTTGGCCGCCGTGTTGCCTTTCTTGATGGCCTCGATGCGCGCGGCTTCGTCGGCGACCTTCTGCACTGCGGCCTGAAGAAGCACCTCCACTCTCTCCCGCTCGACGATCACTACGCCATCGGC
>Ga0307408_100000740_pt1 | contig 26386 bp, 20 predicted proteins | sample 322Cmetagenome_FD_202116 | JGI IMG/M metagenome (GOLD analysis project Ga0307408, IMG submission 202116) | Maize rhizosphere microbial communities from greenhouse at UC Davis, California, United States - 322HYB-C-3 | ecosystem: Host-associated > Plants > Roots > Rhizosphere > Soil | place...
GCGCGCATTGCATCAGGGCCAGAGCGAGAAACCGCTCAACTTACAGGCCGTATAGATACGTGCAATCTCAACCTACGGTTCATTTGAAAATTCTCCTTGCAAAACGGGTGGAGTCCATAGATACGCACTTTGGATTAACTGATATATGACGCTACCCGGGAAGGTTTATCTGATCGGCGCCGGTCCCGGCGCCCAGGACCTCATCACCTTGCGTGGCGCAACGCTGCTGGCGCAAGCCGATATCGTGCTGCACGACGCGCTGGTGACCGCAGAGATGCTGGAACTGTGCCCGCAGGCTGTCAAGGTTTCCGTGGGCAAGCGCTCCGGCCAGCGTTCGATGGCGCAGGACGCCATCAATGAACAGCTGGTGGCGGCGGCGCGGCAATACCAGTTGGTGGTGCGTTTAAAAGGGGGCGACCCCATGCTGTTCGGCCGCGCCGATGAGGAATTGCGCGCGCTGGAGGGGGCCGGCATCGAGGTCGAAGTCGTACCCGGCATTACCACCGCCGTGGCGGCGGCCGCCGCCACCAAGCAGCCGCTGACCAAGCGCGGCATCGCCCGCAGCGTGGCGTTCTTCACGTCGTCCACCGCGCCGGAACATGCCGCCAGCAACGTCATGCCCGACAGCGACACCCTGGTGCAATACATGGGCGGGCGCGAAGCCATCATCACCGCCGAACGCTTGCTGGCCCAGGGACGCCGTCCGCAAACCCCGGTGGTGGTGATTGAAAACGTCAGCCGCGCCGACCAGGGCATCTTGCGCATGACCCTGGCGGACCTGGCGCAAGGCCTGGCCGTGGCCCACGGTCCGGTGCTGGTGATGGTCGGTGAAGCAATGGCGCAACGTCCAGGACAGCCTGGCGATCATCCGGCGCCGTAAAATCTTGCCCTTGTGGCAATTATCAAGTGTAATGGGGGTTTCCGCTCCAGCGAAACCCCATGCGCCTCCTCCCCGTCTCCGTGCTGGCCCTCTACGCCAGCGTCGCCTTTGCCCAGGCGCCTGCGACACCTGAATCGCCGTTAGCCGCCCTGCCCTATACGCCCGGCCTCGATGTCAGCGCCATGGACCGCAACGCCGATCCGTGCCAGGATTTTTACCAGTACAGCTGCGGTGGCTGGATGCGCAACAATCCGATCCCGGCCGACCAGAGCGCATGGAGCGTGTATGCCAAGCTGGCGCAGGATAACCAGCGCTACCTGTGGGGCATCCTGGAATCGCTGGCGCGGGTTAACCATGAGCGGACAGGCCGCAACGCGAACCAGCAAAAGATCGGCGATTACTTTGCCGCCTGCATGGATGAAGCCACCATCGAAGCGCGCGGCGCGGCTCCACTGCAACCCTACCTGGCGAAAATCGCCGCCCTGGCGTCGAAACAGGACTTGCCCGCGCTGCTGGCCATCCTGCACCGGGAAGTCAGCGCCGGCATCTTGCTGGGCTTTGGCGCGGGACAGGATATGGCGGATGCGTCGCAAACCATCGCCTATGCCGGAATCGCCAATGCCGGCTTGCCGGACCGCGACTATTACCTGAAAACGGATCGGCGCTCGAAGGAAATGCGCCGGCACTATGTGGCGCACGTGGCCCGCTCGCTGCAACTGGCGGGTGTCGCGCCGGACGTGGCGAAACACCAGGCCGGCGCCAGGGCGGTAGCCATCCTGCGGCTGGAAACCGCGCTGGCCAGGGTGTCGCTGTCGCGCGTGGAGCAGCGCGATCCCTATAAACTGTTCCACAAGACCGACCGCAAGGGGTTGCAACAGCTGACACCATCGTTTGACTGGAATCGCTACCTGGCCGGCATGGACCAGGCCGGCCTCGATACGTTCAATGTCACGCAGCCCGCCTACCTGGCCGCGCTGGAGCGGCAATTGCGCACGGTCCCGCTGGACGACCTCAAGGCCTACCTGGCGTGGCAAACCACGCGCACCCTGTCGCCTCACCTGTCGCGCGCCTTTGACGAGGAAAGCTTCGGCTTTTACCAAAAGACCCTGCTGGGCGTACCGCAACAGCAGCCGCGCTGGAAACGCTGCGTGCAGCAAGTCGACCAGCAGCTCGGTGAAGCCTTGGGACAGGAATTCGTTGCGCGCGCGTTCAGCCCGGAACTGAAGGCGCAGGTGCAGCACATGACGAACAAGATCGAAGAAGCCATGGCGCGCGACATCGATGCATTGACGTGGATGGGCAGCGAGACCAAGGCCCGCGCCCGTGAAAAACTGCGCGCGGTGGCCAACAAGATCGGCTACCCGGACCGGTGGCGCGATTACAGCGGGTACCACGTGGTGGGCAACGATTACGCGGCCAATGTGGTCAATGGCGCGGCGTTTGAAACGCGGCGCCAGATGGGCAAGATCGGCAAGCCGCTGGACCGGGGCGAATGGGAGATGACGCCGCCCACCGTCAACGCGTATTACAACGCGCAAATGAATGACATCAACTTCCCGGCCGGGATCCTGCAGCCGCCGTTGTACGACGCGAAAATGGATGCGGCGCCCAATTACGGCAACACCGGCGGCACCATCGGCCATGAACTGATCCACGGCTTTGACGATGAAGGGCGCCAGTACGACGCGCAGGGCAACTTGAAAGACTGGTGGGGCAAGCAGGACGCGGCCGCGTTCAACCAGCGGGCGCAGTGCATCACCGACCAGTATGCGCAATACACGGTGGTCGACAACATCAAGATCAACAGCAAACTCACGCTCGGCGAAGATGCGGCCGACCTCGGCGGCCTGCTGCTGGCGTGGATGGCGTGGAAGTCCGACCTCGCGGCGGACTTGTCCAACGCAGCGCTGGAAAAGCGTGATGGCCTGACGCCGGAACAGCGTTTCTTTGTCGGCTATGCGCAATGGACGTGCGAGAGCCAGCGGCCGGAACGCCTGCGGGTCAACGCCGCCACCGATCCGCATTCGCCGGGAAAATACCGGGTCAATGGCGTGGTGGTGAACATGCCGGAATTCGCCCGGGCGTTTGCGTGCAAGCCGGGCCAGGCCATGGTTAAGCCGGCCGCCAGGGTGTGCCGCGTATGGTAAATCCTGGTCACCGCGGGTGAACCGCGGGCAGGCTGCTAAAATACCGCCTTCGATTTTCAGGAGGTCATATGCAGCAGCCCAACGAAGTATTTGAACGCGCCCGCCAGGCCCGCCAGGAAGGACGTTTCCAGGACGCGCTGAAGGACCACCTGTGGCTGCACGAGCAGGCGCTGGCAGTGTCGCCGGAATGGAATGGCGTGCGCCTGTCGTTTGCGCTGCGCGACTGGATTTACCTGGCCGAACAGTTCCCCCCGGCCCGCAGCGCGCTGCAGGCGATCCGCGACCGTGAAGCGGCGCGCATGCTGCAGGGCGCGGCCTCGGTGGAACGCTTCCGCGAAGTCGCCTCCATCAATGAAGCGCTGGGTGAAGTCCCGGCCACGCACCAGCTGTTCCTGGCGCTCGATTCGGTCGACGCCGGCGTGGCGGAACAGTGCGCGGAACTGGCCATGAATGCCCTGGTCAAGTGCGAAGACTTCCAGCTGGCGCGCCGCTTCCTGGCCTCGCCGGAACAGCGCATCGCGCAACTGGCCGAACGCCTGAATGGCGCGGCCGAAGCGCTGGCCAGCCAGCCGGCATCGGCGGCGCCGACCCTGCTGGCGTTTGTGCTGAACTATGCGAAGGAAGTGCGCCTCGTGCTGGCCGTGCTGCGCGGCATGGATGAGGCGGATGAAGCGGACAACATGAAGAAGGCGGCGCTGGACGCGATCCGCTCGGACGGCTTGCGCGCGATTATGCAGCGGGAACTCGATAATCCGGGTTCGACCCTGGCGGCCATGGCCAGGCAGCAGGAGCAGGACGACCACGCGTGATTCGCAGGATGGCACCATGGCAGCGCATAACCCGTAGGGCGGTATTTACAATGCCGCCATGCGTGCGCCGCGTTGACGCATGCATGGCGGCTTCGCCTTCGGCAAAACCACCCTACGGGTTCTGCGCTATCGCTGCGGCGCAGTAATCGGCCATCGCATTGAGCACCTCAGGCGCTTCCCCCACCGCCGTGGCGACCGTGAAGCGGATCGCCGGATACTTCGCCTTCAATTCCTCGACCATCAGCGGCAAATCGCGCAGCACATGCCCGCCCTGCCCCAGGAACACCGGCACCAGCGCGATGTCAGTCACGCCTTCGGCCGCCAGCTGGTCGACCCGCTCCGGCAAGCGGGGCGACATCAATTCCAGGAACGCCAGCGACACATCGACGTCCGGCAAGCGCGCCTGCGTCAGGCCGCGCAGGCGCTCGAACGGCGCGGCCCAACCGGCCGCGCGGGCGCCGTGGGCAAACAAAATCATCGCGCGCACAGTCATAGCGTTTCCTTTATCAATGCCGCTCCACCCACCACAGGGCGCCGACTGCCAGCATCAGGTACACGATCGATGGCGCCGCCGCCGTCATCACCGGCGGCCAGGTCGACAGCAGGCCGATATGCGAGAACAGCGTATTGACCAGCATGAAGCTCACGCCGATCATCACGCCAATGAAAATCTTCAGGCTGACGCCGCCGCTGCGCGTGTGCAGGTAGGCGAACGGCAGCGCCAGCGCCATCAGCACGAAAATCGCCAGCGGGTCGATCAGTTTCTTCCAGAAAGCGATCTTGAAGCGGTTGGTTTCCTGCTTGTTTTCCGCCAGGTGGCGCGTGTAGACGGCCAGCTCGTTGGCCGACATGCGCTCCGGATCACGGCGCGACACCTGCAGAATCTTCGGCGTGATTTCGGAAACAAAGTCACGCGTCGCCACCTTCACGGTATCGATCATGCTGGTTTCCTGGCCAAAGTGATTGGCCGCCGTCGCCACGCCGCCGGACGCCGTCAGGCCCGGATTGCTGAAGCGGGTCTCCGTCACCTCATACAGCCGCCACACGCTGTTGCCCTGGAAGGTGGCGGTCTTGGCCTCGATCAGCGAGCGCATGCGGAAGTTGTTGTCGAACTCGTACAAGGTAACGCCGCTCAACAAGCCATCGGGACGCGCCTCGCGCACGTTGAAGAAGCGCGAACCCTGCACGTCACCCGTCAAGCCGTTGCTCTTGATGATGTCCTTGGTCCACAGGCCGGAGCGGAATTCCGCCGCCACGGCGGCGCCGCGCGCCGACAATTTGACCTTTTCCGCCACCGGCGCCGTGCGCGGTACGATGAACTCACCGAGGAGATACGCCACCGCCACGATGACGATGCCAACGCGGAACAGCATGCCCGCCGCGCGGCGCGTCGACATGCCTGCCGCGCGCATGATGGTGAACTCGGACGACGACGCGAATTGCGCCATCGTGTAAATGGTGCCGATCAGCGCCGCCACCGGCAGCACGCGGTAGATCCGCTCCGGCAGCAGGATCGCCACATACAGCAGGGCGTGCTGGATGCCATAGCCATTCTTGCCGACGTCCGGCAACTCGCCAGTCAAATCAAAGAACGCCGCCAGCCCCAATAACGCCAGCATGCAAAACGCCACCGCCTGCGCGATCGACGATGCGAAATACCTTTGCAGCACCGTCATCACGCACCGCCTTTCGTGCGGGCCTGGGCGCCGCCATTCTTGAAGCGGGCCCACATGGCGCGCGGGTGATAGCGATGATTGACATTGGCGCGCCAGGCAAACAGGCCCACCACCACCAGCAGGATCAGCAGGTGCAGCGGCCACCACGCCATGCCGAACACGTACTTGCCCTGCTTGACGCTGGCTTCAAACACCTTGATCAGGTTCTGGTAGCTGAAGAACACCAGCAGCGCCACGATCAGGTTGGCCGAACTGCCGGCGCGGGGATTGACAAAGCCCAGCGGGATCGCCAGCAACAGCAACAGCACGCACATGATGGGCACCGAGATGCGCCACAGGATTTCCGCCCGCGCATAGGCGCCGGGGGTGCGCAGCAATTCGCTGCTCGGCATGGCTTCGACCTTCAGTTCGGATCCTCTTGCCGCTTCCTGGCTCGCCACGCGCATGCTGTATTTTTCAAATTCCATGGTCTGGAATTCCGGGCTGCCAGGCTTGCCCTGGTAGCGGCGGCCGTTCTTCAATTCCAGGAAGCGCGTGCCATCGGGTGCGGTGGTGATCGAGCCTTCCTTGGCCACCACCACGGCGGTGCCCTTGTCATCGACCGTGTTGACGAACACGTTGTGCACCACGGCGGTCTGGCCGGACACCCCTTCCACAAAGAAGATCCGGTTGCTGGACGCGGATTCGCGGAACTGGCCGGGCGAGACCTGCTGCAAGTCTTCGCGCTTCTGGAAGCGGTCGGTGTATTCGATGCTCTTTTGCTTGGCCCACGGCGTCGCATAAAACGCCAGCAGCGCCGTCAGCAGCACGATCGGCATGCCGAACGTCAGCACCGGCCGGATCCAGCGGCCCAGGCTCAGGCCGGACGCAAACCACACCACCATCTCGGACTCGCGGTAGGTGCGCGTCACCACCATCAGCACTGAAATAAAGCTGGTGAGGATCAGCACTGTTGGCAGATAATTCAGAGCTGCGAACGCAAGCAGCGCGATGACGTCTTCCGACGCCACCTTGCCGCCGGCGGCCTTGCCGAGGATGGTGATCAGGGTCCAGGTGACACTGATGGAAAACAGTACCGTGAAGGTGGCCCCGGCCGCACTCGCCAGCTCGCGTTGAAGGGCACGATGAAAAATCATTCGAAAGTTATAATTCGGTCGGTAAAAAATTAGACGCAAGCAAACGCCACAAGCCGATGCTTGCTATCGGCTGAACAGTAAAACACCGCAACATCACGGAGAAATCTAATGGACTTTAGCATAAAAGCATTCGACGCCAAAAACACCATCACGTCCGCCAAGACCGGCTGCGTGGCTGTCGGCGTCTATGAAAACAAGAAGCTGACCGCCGAGGCGAAAGCCCTTGATGGCAAAGGCGAAATCACTGCCGCGCTGAAGTCCGGCGACATCACCGGCAAGGCCGGCACCACCCTGCTGCTGCGCGGCGTGCAAGGCGCACAAGCAGAACGCGTACTGCTGGTGGGCCTGGGCCTGGACGATGCCGTCAGCGAAAAAAGCTTCACTTCCGGCGTGCAGGCCGCGATCAAGGCATTCTCCACCCTGGGCGCGGCGGACGCCATTATCGCATTACCGCTGACCGAAGTGAAAGACCGCGATACCGCGTGGGCCATCCGCGCCGTGGTGCAGGCCGGCCGCGAAGCCGTGTACCGCAGCGACACGCAAAAGAGCAAGAAAGACCCGGCCTACGCCGGCGTGAAGAAACTGGCGCTGGCGGTGCCGAACAATGCCGCCAACAAGACCGCGCTGGCGCAGGCGATCGCGATCGCCAACGGCATGGAACTGACCAAAGACCTGGGCAACCTGTCGGCCAACGTCTGCACCCCGACCTACCTGGCCAACACCGCCAAGAAACTGGCCAAGGACTACAAGTTTGAAGTGGAAATCCTGGACCGCAAACAGCTCGAAGCCCTGAAAATGGGCAGCTTCCTGTCGGTGACGGCCGGTTCCGAACAAGCTCCGAAGTTCATCGTCCTGAAACACAAGGGCGGCAAGGCCAAGGACGCACCGGTGGTGCTGGTCGGTAAAGGCATCACGTTCGACACCGGCGGCATTTCCATCAAGGCCGGTCCCGGCATGGATGAGATGAAATACGACATGTGCGGCGCCGCGTCCGTGCTGGGCACCTTCCGCGCCATCGGTGAAATGGGCCTGGACCAGAACGTCATCGGTATCGTGGCGGCCTGCGAAAACATGCCGTCCGGCCGCGCCACCAAGCCGGGCGACATCGTCACCTCGATGAACGGCCTGACCATTGAAATCCTGAACACGGACGCCGAAGGCCGCCTGGTCCTGTGCGACGCGCTGACCTATGCCGAGCGCTTCAACCCGGCCGCCGTGATTGACATCGCGACCCTGACCGGCGCCTGCATCGTGGCGCTGGGCCACCACCACCGCGGCGTGTTCGCGCGCGACGACGACGCCGGCAACCAGCTGGCCGATGCCCTGCAGGCGGCCGGCAAGGCCACCGGCGACACCGCATGGCGCCTGCCGATCGGCGAGCAGTACAACGAACAGCTGAAGTCGAACTTTGCCGACCTGGCCAATATCGGTTCGCCAGGCGGCGCGTCCTGCACGGCCGCGGCATTCCTGGAAAACTTCACCCGCAAGTATGCATGGGCGCACGTGGACATCGCCGGCACCGCCTGGAAATCGGGCGCCGCCAAAGGCGCCACGGGCCGTCCGGTGCCGCTGCTGGCGACCTACCTGCTGAACCGCTGATCGCGGCGCACAGGCGTTAAAAAAGGCGCTGCGGCGCCTTTTTTACGTCAGTACACCACCCGCCCTTCCGGCGGCGCATAGCGCGGATCCGGCGCATCGCGCGTCAACACCACCGTGACAGTGCCCGGATATTCGAAACCCCGTCCCGTCTCGCGGTCCAGCTTATTCCCCAGCCCGCCGGTCAACACGTAATTCCCCCACAAGGTGCGGTCCTGGCGCGCGCCCACCAGCTCATCGGACGCGGCGCCATCCTTGCGGCAATCGACGCGCAGCGGCCCCGCCGCCTTCTTCACCGTGACTTTGGCCGGCGTCATGACAAACCAGCGCCCCGCCGCATTCGACAGCACGCAGCCGACGCCATCGACCGGCTTGTAGTCGAGCACCGTCTGCACCAGCAGGGTTTGATTGGAAGACTGGGTCAGCGTGCCGCAGCCCGCCAGGATCATGGATGCGGCGGATGCGGCGACGACGGTCCAGGCGGACCAGGGCAATAAGCGTGGCATGGTAGCCTCAGCGGCGGACAGGCACCGGCAGGCTGGCCGGCACAGGCACGGCGGTCACGCTGTTTTTCGGGCTGCCATCGACCAGGCGGTCCGAATACACCAGGTAGACCAGCGCGTTGCGCTTCGCATCCACCATGCGCACCACCCGTACGTGCTTAAAAAACACGGAGGCGCGCTCAGTAAATACTTCCTCTTGCAACGGCAGCGGCGAGCTGAACTTGAAGTCGCCCACCTGGCGGCATGCGACGGAAGAATCGGCCTTGTCTTCGGCCAGGCCGATGGCGCCCTTGATGCCACCGGTTTTTGCGCGGGAAAGATAGCAGCTGACACCCGCGACACGCGGGTCATCAAACACTTCGACCACGATTTTGTGGTCAGGGCCCAGCAGTTTGAATGCAGTATCGACCGAACCAACAGTCTCGGCCGGAACGGCGGCAGCTAGCCCCCACAGCAACGCTGCGGCAGCCGGTCGCCACAGGCGGATCCGCGAGCGCATCAGCGCTCGGCCGCCTTGCTGTCGGTTTTACGCGCGGGGGCGCTTGAGGCCGGCTGCGACGCGGAACCCATACGCAGGTTTTGAATTACCTTGCGGATATCGTCCATGCCGGATTCGCCATCGAGACTCATAAACGCAGCCAGGACTTCATTGAGTACCTGGTTACGCATGGCGGCCTGGTCCTGTTCAATCACAGGAGGGCGCTGTCCACCGGGGCGTGCCACAGCAGGCTTCTCGGCGACATCTTTCGCAGCCGTTTTGCGTCCCGCAGGCGCTTTACCGTGTTCCAGCGCCGCTTGCCAGATCACCCAGCGGCGTTGCGTTTCAAAGACCAGATATTCTTCCGGTTTGTCTTCGCGCCGGCGGACAATGTGTCCGTCACGTTGCGCCCATGCTTCGAATGCAGATCGCATTTTAGTCCTTTACCAATGCTTCACGCATGAATTCACTGTTTAACAACTATTTCCCAATAGTACCATTACTTGACGTACTTCAATACATTTGTCTCGAAAATGTTACTTAAGAAAAAATCCAGTTCCTACCCTGACAACTATAAGTATATTTCGATTTACGGCAGCCGTTTATGGAATCTTAGTACCAATTTGATAACTATGAAGCATTAACGGCAATTTTTTTTATTCTTGTTACATTTTGCAACACGTTTCGTCGTTTGAGACGCACAACCTTGCTGTTTGTCCAGCACGTATAATGCCGTGCAAGAGAAAAACTTGCCAACACGATAGGATTCCCTAATGAAATTAGCCACATGGAATGTGAATTCCCTCAATGTCCGCTTGCCCCATGTCTTGAAGTGGCTGGAGGAAAATCCCGTCGACGTCTTATGTATCCAAGAAACAAAATTAACTGACGACAAGTTTCCCGTGGCGGCCATCGAAGCGGCAGGCTACCACGTGGTCTTCAGCGGCCAGAAAACCTATAACGGCGTCGCCATCCTGTCGAAACACCCGATCGCCGACGTGGTGGTCAACAATCCCCATTACGAAGACGTGCAGCAGCGCATCCTGGCCGCCACCATTGCCGGCATGCGCATCGTCTGCGCCTACGTGCCCAATGGCCAGGCGGTGGGCACCGATAAATATGAATACAAGCTGGGCTGGCTGAAATCGTTCCGCGACTGGCTCGAAGCCGAAGCGGCAATCCACCCGAACCTGGCCGTGCTGGGCGACTACAACATCGCGCCGGATGACCGCGACGTGCACGACCCGGCGGCCTGGAAAGATCAAGTGCTGTGCTCGGTTCCTGAGCGCACCGCGCTCGACGCCCTGTTCAACCTGGGCCTGTGCGATTCCTTCCGTTTGTTCGAACAGGCCGACAAAACGTTCAGCTGGTGGGATTACCGCATGCTGGGCTTCCAGAAGAACAAGGGCTTGCGCATCGATCATATCCTGCTGTCGGCGCCGCTGGCCAAGCGCTGCGTGTCGTGCGTGGTGGACCGCGCGCCGCGCAAGTGGGAACAGCCGTCCGATCACGCGCCCGTGATCGCCACGCTGAGCGCCTGACGACGTTTTTATGCCGCGGCCCGCCGCTCCAGCAGGTGCACCGCGTTCTGGCGGGGCACCGGCTGCGAGAACAGGTAACCCTGCGCATACTGGCAGCCTTGCTGCTGCAGCAGGGCAAACTGCCCTTCCGTCTCCACCCCTTCCGCCACCACCGATAATTGCAGGCTGTCCGACAGCGCAATGATGGCGGCCACGATGGCGCGGTCTTCCGCACTGTCTTCCAGGTCCTTGATGAACGCGCGGTCGATCTTGATTTTCTTCACCGGGAAGCGCTTCAGGTAGGCCAGGCTGGAATAACCGGTGCCGAAGTCATCGATCGACAGGCGGATGCCCATCGCATTGATCTGCCCCAGGATTTCCATCGTATGCTCGCCGTGCTGCATCAGCGCGGTTTCCGTGATCTCGAATTCAATCAGCGACGGATCGATGCCGGTTTCATCGAGGATGCGGCGGATCGAATCGACCAGCCCGCGGTGCATGAACTGGCGCGGCGACAGGTTGACGGCCAGCGGCACCGGCTCCAGGCCCATGCGCTGCCATTCCATGCTTTGTTCGCAGGCGCGCCGCATCACCCATTCGCCGATCGGCACGATCAAGCCGTTTTCCTCGATCAGCGGGATAAAGCTGTCCGGCATCACCAGCCCCTGGGCCGGACGTCGCCAGCGCAGCAGCACTTCCATGGTGTGCACCCGGCGCGTCGCGATATCGATAATCGGCTGGAAATGCGGCTCGAACTGGCCCAGCGCCAGCGCGCTGCGCAAATTGCTTTCCAGCTCAAAGTGCTGGGCCGCCGCCAGGTTCATTTTCTGCGTAAAGAACTGGTAATTGTTACGGCCCGCCGCCTTGGCGTGGTACATGGCGCCATCGGCGTGGCGCATCAGGGTTTCCACGTCGGTGCCGTCGTCCGGATAGATGCAGATCCCGATCGACGGCGTGATGTGCAGCATGCGCCCTTCCAGCGGGAATGGCGCGGCCAGCGCTTCAATGATTTTTTCCGCCACCCGCGCCACTTCATCGGTGGAGCGGATGCCCGGCACCAGCACCACGAATTCGTCACCGCCCAGGCGCGCCACGGTATCGCTGGCGCGCACCGCGCGGCACAGCCGGCTCGCCACTTCCTTGAGCAACTGGTCGCCCGTCAGGTGGCCGAGCGAATCGTTGATGGTCTTAAAGCGGTCCAGGTCGAGGAACATGACGGCCAGGCGCCGGTCCGAGCGCTGCGCCGCCAGCATGGCGCGGTCCAGCCGGTCCGCCAGCAGCGCGCGGTTCGGCAAGCCGGTCAGGCTGTCGTGGTACGCCATGTGGTGCACCCGCGCCTCGGCCTGGCGCCGCTCCACGATCTCGCCCTGCAGCAGGGCGTTGGCGCCCGCCAGTTCCGCCGTGCGTTCCAGCACGCGCACTTCCAGTTCATCGCGCGCCCGCTTCAACGCTTCATCGGCGGCGCGCCGCTCGGTAATGTCATCGACCAGCCAGACCGAGCGCCCTTTCGGCTGCGCCAGGTCGAACGGCCGGCCCGACAGGCGCGCCCAGAAGCGGCTGCCATCCTTGCGCACCAGCAGGTGCTCGGACTTGTTGACGCGGCCCGCCTCGAAGTCGCGCGCGGTTTCCTTGCGCGCCGCATCCCAGCCGGCGCGGTCGGCATAGAACGCCTGCACACTGAGGTTGGACATTTCCCCCGCCGCATAGCCGAACAATTCTTCCATCTTGCGGTTGCAGCGCAGGTTAAAGCCGTTTTCACAAACGGAGATGCCCAGCACGGCGGAATCGAGGATCGCCTCATTTTCCAGCAGCGCATTGCGCAGCGACTCTTCCGCCTGCTTGTGTTCCGTGCGGTCTTCGACGATCCAGATGGTGCCCTGGCTGGGGTCGTCCGGATTGACGACATAGGCAATCAGCTGGGCCCAGAACGTGGTGTCGTCCTTGCGCCGCATTTCCACTTCGGTCTGGAATGGCTTGCCCTGCGCCAGCAGCGGGCCGGCCGCGGCACCCAGATCTTCATATGCCTGCATCGACGGATACAGCGAATAGCCGGGCATATCCAGGCCTTCGTCGCCGTCATAGCGGAACATGTCGCCAAAGCCCCGGTTATAGCGGGTGATGATGCGGTTCTTGGTAAACAGGATGGAGATCGACGCGTTGGTCATGATGGCTTCGACTTCCATCTGCGTCTGGCGCGACTGCGTGATGTCTTCCATGATCCAGATGGTGCCGCCATCCTTGATCTTGCTGATGGCCTGGGCCCGTACCCGGCACCAGATCAGCGCGCCATCCTTGCGGCGGAATTGCATTTCCTTCTTCTCGAACGGCAGCCCCGCGCCCAGCACCGGCCCCGCTTCGGCGCCGAATTGTCCATACACCTCGGGCGACACGAACAGCTCCACCGCCGGCCGGCCATACATGTCTTCGCGCGTATAGCCGAACATGTCGGCAAAGCGCGGGTTGCAGGTCAGCATGCAGCGCTGCCGGGTAAACAGGATGCCGACCGATGCATTGTCGAGGATGGCGCGCTGTTCCAGCACCAGTTGCTGCATCGATTCTTCCGCTTCCTTCTGCTCACCGATATCCTCGATGATCCATACCGTGCCTTCGGCCATGTCGGAGGGATCGAGCGCACGGCCATAAACCCGGGCCCAGAACAATTCACCGCCGTTGCGGCGCAGCTGGGTCTCGGTGCGGAATGAAATACCCTGCTCCATCAGCGGGCGCGATGCTTCGATCAGTTCAATCCGCGCCTCGTCGCTGGGATACAGGATATTGCCGCTCTCCCCTTCCAGTTCGTGACGCGCATAGCCGAACATTTCCGCCGCCCGGATATTGCATTCGAGGATGTGGCCGGCCTTGCCAAAAATGATGCCGACCGCCGCGTTTTCCAGGATCGCCTGCTGTTCGAGCAGCGCCTTGCGCAGCGCGCGCTGGTCGCGCTGGAACACGCCGATATCGTGGAACACCACCATCGCGCCGCCCGGCAGCACGCCGGGCGGCAGCGGCTTCAGGCGGGCTTGCACGGCAACATACTGGCCATCGCTGCGGGCAATGCAGCTTTCCCACTGGCGGATCCCGTGCTTGAGCGCCGCGGTGAATTGCGCCTGGCTGTCCGCCGCCACGTGACGCGCCCACAGATCCTCCAGCGCACGGCCGGCTTGCGGCTGTCCCAGCAGCGCATCGAGTTCTTCGCTGGCCGCCACGATCCTGCCGTCCGCGTCGCACGCGCAGGCGGGCAGTCCCGCCAGTTGCAGGGCAAATGCCACGGATTCAGGTTGGGCTGGAACAGCGTTCATTAACACCTGGGCACCTTATAAAAAACGCCACCCATCTGGAGCAGGCAGCGTCGTTGCCAGATCATAACCACAATCCCACGCTAATGCCACCGAAGGGATCCGACAGCCGCCTCTAAACGGCAGAAAGCCCGATGCGGCAGGGGCCGGACCGGGCTTTCTTACAACAGGTGTGACAATCTCACACTACCTCATGGCCACGCTCGGCCACGCTCATGGTCTAAATGACATCGCCGGGAACGCGCACCCAGCCCTCCATCAGCACCCGCGCACTGCGGCTCATGATGGCCTTCTTGACCGTCCATTCGCCGCCCTCCTGCCGTGCCTGCGCACCGACCCGCAAGGTGCCGGACGGATGCCCGAAACGCACGGCTTCGCGCTCGCCGCCACCGGCGGCAAGATTGACCAGCGTACCGGGAATCGCCGCCGCCGTGCCGATCGCCACGGCCGCCGTCCCCATCATCGCATGGTGCAGCTTGCCCATCGACAGGGCGCGCACCAGCAAGTCCACGTCGCCCGCGCCCACCTGCTTGCCGCTCGACGAGGCATAGGGCGCCGGCGGCGCGACAAACGCGACCTTCGGCGTGTGCTGGCGCCTGGCCGCTTCTTCGACGTTCGAGATCAGGCCCATCCGGAGCGCGCCGTGCGCACGGATGGTTTCAAACATGGCCAGCGCTTTCGCGTCGCCATTGATCGCTTCCTGCAATTCCGTACCGGTGTAGCCGATGGCATGAGCGTTGATGAAAATCGTCGGAATGCCGGCGTTGATCATCGTGGCTGTCAAAGTACCGACGCCGGGCACCTCCAGGTCGTCGATCAGGTTCCCGGTCGGGAACATCGACGCATTACCTCCCTTCTCGGCGCCTTCCTCATCGGCAGCGGGGTCGATGAATTCCAGCTGCACTTCCGCCGCCGGGAACGTCACGCCATCGAGTTCGAAGTCGCCCGTTTCCCGCACCGCGCCATCGCACATCGGCACGTGCGCAATGATGGTCTTGCCGATGTTGGCTTGCCAGATGCGCACCACGGCCACGCCGTTGTGCGGCACCCGTGCCGCATCGACCAGGCCGCCGCTGATGGCGAACGCGCCAACCGCCGCCGACAGGTTGCCGCAATTGCCGCTCCAGTCCACGAACGGCTTGTCGATCGATACCTGGCCGAACAGGTAATCGACGTCGTGGCCATCGCGTGTGCTTTTCGACAGGATCACCGTCTTGCTGGTGGACGACGTGGCGCCGCCCATGCCGTCGATCTGCTTGCCGTACGGGTCGGGACTGCCAATCACGCGCAGCAGCAAGGCGTCGCGCGCCGCACCCGGCACTTGGGCGGCTTGCGGCAAATCCTGCAGGCGGAAAAAGACGCCCTTGCTGGTGCCGCCGCGCATGTACGTGGCGGGAATCTTGATTTGAGGTTGGGCCATTATGTATCCGTTCAGTTAAATCCGTAGGGCGGTTCGCTTGCGAGCCGCCATGCGTGCGCCGTGTTGACGCGTGCATGGCGGCTTCGGCCAAGGCCGCAACCGCCCTTCTACGTGAGCGTACGCCGTTGGTCAGGCAGCTTTTGCGTTGGCCAAAAAATCCTGGGCAAAGCGTTGCAGCACGCCGCCCGCTTCATAAATCGACACGTCTTCCGACGAATCCAGGCGGCACGTCACCGGCACTTCGACACGCTCGCCGTTTTTACGGTTGATCACCAGGGTCAAGGTGGCGCGCGGTGCGCGCCCGCCAATCACATCAAAGGTTTCCGTGCCATCGATGCCCAGGGTCAGGCGATTGGTGCCTGGCTTGAACTCCAGCGGCAGCACGCCCATGCCCACCAGGTTGGTGCGGTGGATGCGCTCGAAACCTTCGGCCACGATCACTTCGACGCCCGCCAGGCGCACGCCCTTGGCCGCCCAGTCGCGCGACGAACCCTGGCCGTAATCGGCGCCGGCAATCACGATCAGCGGCTGCTTGCGCTCCATGTAGGTTTCGATGGCTTCCCACATGCGCGTGACTTGACCTTCCGGCTCGACGCGGGCCAGCGAACCGGCCTTCACCTTGCCGTCCGCGTCAACCACCATTTCGTTCTTCAACGTCGGGTTGGCAAAGGTGGCGCGCTGCGCCGTCAGGTGGTCGCCGCGGTGGGTGGCGTAGGAATTAAAATCTTCTTCCGGCAGGCCCATCTTGTGCAGGTATTCGCCGGCCGCCGAATCCATCATGATCGCGTTCGATGGCGACAGGTGGTCGGTGGTGATGTTATCGCCCAGCACCGCCAGCGCGCGCATGCCGCGCAATGTGCGCTCACCGGCCAGCGCGCCTTCCCAGTATGGCGGACGGCGGATGTAGGTCGATTGCGGGCGCCAGTCGTACAGCGGCTCGGCCTGTTCAGCGGTCTGGCCGCTGCGGTCGAACATCGGGATATACACCTTGCGGAATTGCTCGGGTTTCACCGACGAGGCAACCACCGCATCGATTTCCGCATCGGTCGGCCACAGGTCTTTCAGCGTGATCGCGTTGCCATTGGCGTCCGTGCCCAGCACGTCTTTTTCAATGTCGAAGCGGATCGTGCCGGCGATCGCGTACGCCACCACCAGCGGTGGCGATGCCAGGAACGCCTGCTTGGCGTACGGGTGGATGCGGCCGTCGAAGTTGCGGTTACCGGACAGCACGGCGGTCGCGTACAAGTCGCGTTCCACCACTTCCTTCTGGATCACCGGATCGAGCGCACCGGACATGCCGTTGCACGAGGTGCACGCGTAGGCCACCACGCCAAAGCCCAACTGCTCCAGCTCCGGCATCAGGCCCGCTTCTTCCAGGTACAGGGTCACGGCTTTCGAGCCCGGCGCCAGCGACGATTTCACCCATGGTTTGCGCTGCAAGCCGGCCTTGTTGGCATTGCGCGCCAGCAGGCCGGCCGCGATCATGTTGCGCGGATTATTCGTGTTGGTGCAGCTGGTGATCGCCGCGATGATGACGGCGCCGTCCGGCATCAAGCCGGGTTCGTTTTCCACCTTGCCCGAGATGCCGGCTTTCGCCAGGTCGGAAGTCGCCACGCGCTTGTGCGGGTTCGACGGACCGGCGATGTTGCGCACCACGGTCGACAGGTCGAACTTCAGCACCCGCTCGTATTCCGCGGCGGCCAGCGCATCGGCCCACAGGCCGGTTTCCCTGGCGTAGGTTTCCACCAGCGCCACGGTGTCGTCTTCGCGGCCGGTCAGCTTCAGGTACTTGATGGTTTGCTCGTCGATGTAGAACATCGCGGCGGTGGCGCCGAACTCCGGCGCCATGTTGGAAATCGTCGCGCGGTCGCCCAGGGTCAGGCTGGCCGCACCGGCGCCGTAGAACTCCAGGTAGGCGGAAACGACTTTCTCTTTGCGCAAAAACTCCGTCAGCGCCAGCACGATGTCGGTGGCGGTGATGCCTTCCCTCGCCTTGCCCGTCAGTTCGACGCCGACGATGTCCGGCAGCCGCATCCACGAGGCGCGGCCCAGCATCACGGTTTCCGCTTCCAGGCCGCCGACGCCGATCGCGATCACGCCCAGCGCATCGACCATCGGGGTGTGCGAGTCGGTGCCGACCAGCGTGTCCGGATACGCGACACCCTCGCCCACCTGGATCACCGGCGACATGCGTTCGAGGTTGATCTGGTGCAGGATGCCGTTACCCGGCGGGATCACGTCCACGTTGCGGAACGCTTTCTTGGTCCAGTTGATGAAATCGAAGCGGTCTTCGTTACGGCGGTCTTCGATGGCGCGGTTCTTGTTGAACGCGTCCGGATCGAAACCACCGCATTCGACGGCCAGCGAGTGGTCGACCACCAGCTGGGTCGGCACCACGGGATTGACCTGGGCGGGGTCGCCGCCCTGCTCCGCGATGGCGTCGCGCAAGCCGGCCAGGTCGACCAGCGCGGTCTGGCCCAGGATGTCGTGGCAGACGACACGCGCCGGGAACCATGGGAAGTCCAGGTCGCGCTTGCGCTCGATCAGCTGCGACAGCGAATCGTTCAAAGTGGCGGGATCGCAGCGGCGCACCAGGTTTTCAGCCAGCACGCGCGAGGTGTACGGCAGGCCGGCCCAGGCGCCCGGCTTGATCGCGTCGACCGCGGCGCGCGCGTCGAAGTAGTCAAACTTGGTGCCCGGCAAGGCTTTGCGGAACGCAGTGTTCATGGTAGCCATTATTTACGGTCCTTCAGCGGCACGAATTGCAGGTCGTCCGGGCCCACGTAGTTGGCGCTTGGACGGATGATCTTGTTGTCGATGCGCTGCTCGATGATGTGGGCGGCCCAGCCGGAGGTGCGGGAAATCACGAACAGCGGCGTAAACATCGCGGTCGGCACCCCCATCATGTGGTACGACACGGCGGAGAACCAGTCCAGGTTCGGGAACATTTTCTTGATTTCCCACATCACCGATTCCAGGCGCTCGGCGATGTCGAACATCTTGGTCGAACCGGCCTCCTCGGACAGCTTGCGCGCCACTTCCTTGATCACCACGTTGCGCGGGTCGGAAATGGTGTACACCGGGTGGCCGAAGCCGATCACGACTTCCTTGTTTTCCACGCGGCGGCGGATGTCGGCTTCCGCTTCGTCCGGGTTTTCATAGCGCTTCTGGATCTCGAAGGCGAATTCGTTGGCGCCGCCGTGTTTCGGACCGCGCAGCGCGCCGATCGCGCCCGTCACCGCCGAGTAGATGTCGGAACCGGTGCCGGCGATCACGCGGCTGGTGAAGGTCGAGGCATTGAATTCGTGTTCCGCGTACAGGATCAGCGAAACGTGCATGGCTTTCACCCAGGATTCCGACGGCTTTTCGCCGTGCAGCAGGTGCAGGAAGTGGCCGCCGATCGAATCGTCGTCGGTTTCCACCTCGATGCGGCGGCCAGCGTGGCTGTAGTGGTACCAGTACAGCAGCATGGAACCGAACGACGCCATCAGGCGGTCGGCGATGTCGCGTGCGCCCGGCACGTTATGGTCGTCTTTTTCCGGCAGGGTGCAGCCCAGCACGGAGCAGCCGGTGCGCATCACGTCCATCGGGTGGGCCGATGCCGGCAGGGCTTCCAGCGCGGACTTCACCGATTGCGGCAGGCCGCGCAGCGATTTCAGCTTGCCCTTGTAGCCTTTCAGTTCGGCGGCGGTCGGCAGTTTGCCATGCACCAGCAGGTAGGCGATTTCCTCGAATTCGCACACGTTGGCGACATCGAGGATGTCATAGCCACGGTAGTGCAAGTCGTTGCCGGTCTTGCCGACGGAGCACAGCGCGGTATTACCGGCGGTCACGCCCGACAGGGCAACGGATTTTTTAGGCTTGAAGGTTGGGGCTTGTTCGGTCATTTCGGGCTCCTCTGTGTTTTTTTATATTGATGATCAGGCTTTTTTCGCGGCAAACAGGGCGTCCAGCTTTTGCTCGAAGCTGTGGTAGTTGATGCGCTCATACAGTTCGGCACGGGTCTGCATGGTGTCGACCACGTTTTTCTGCGTGCCGTCGCGGCGCACCGCGTTGTAGACGTTTTCAGCCGCCTTGTTCATGGCGCGGAAGGCGGACAGCGGATACAGCACGATGCCGACATCGGCGCTCTTCAGTTCATCCACGGTGAACAGCGGGGTCGAGCCGAATTCCGTGATGTTGGCCAGGATCGGCACCTTCACGGCCTTGGCGAATTCCTTGTACATTTCCAGGCTGGTGATGGCTTCCGGGAAGATCATGTCGGCGCCCGCTTCCACGCATGCGACCGCGCGCTCGATGGCGGCGTCCAGGCCTTCCACGGCCAGCGCATCGGTGCGGGCCATGATGACGAAGTTGGAATCGGTTTTCGCATCGACGGCGGCTTTCACGCGGTCGATCATTTCCCCCTTGCTGACGATTTCCTTGCCCGGACGGTGGCCGCAACGCTTGGCGCCAACCTGGTCTTCGATGTGCACGGCGGCGGCGCCGGCCTTGATCATGGATTTCACGGTGCGCGCCACGTTGAAGGCGGAGGAACCGAAACCGGTGTCGATGTCGACCAGCAGTGGCAAGTCGCACACGTCGGTAATGCGGCGCACGTCGGTCAGCACATCATCGAGGTTGGAAATGCCGAGGTCCGGCAAGCCCAGCGAACCGGCCGCCACACCGCCGCCCGACAGGTAAATCGCGCGGAAGCCGGCGCGCTTGGCCAGCAAGGCGTGGTTGGCGTTGATCGCGCCGATCACTTGCAGCGGCGATTCTTCTTCGACGGCTTTGCGGAATGCGGCGCCTGCGGAATAGTGGGTCATGGCTTGCCTTTCAAATGAGGTAACGTTGCGGTCCCCTACAGCAAACCCCGTGCCAGCCGCGCCGCTGATGCGTGAAACATCGGCAAATCAGGTACTTATCGCCATCCCCCCCCTCTGGCGAGGCTTTCGTGGCCAGCCGTGAAACGTTTCAAATTGAAACATTGAAACGTCACTCGAAACGTCGTTGGACTATAATTGAAACATGCGCCATTCCATCCCGCTCCCCATCGACAGCAGCGACAAGCCAGTCATCTGGACCGTGTCCGTGTCGCGCCTGGCCGAACTGTTCCGCGACATCACGCTCGAATACGACAACTTCGCCACCATCGAACCGATCAACCTGGGCTTCGATGAAGCGGCGCGCCATATCCGCGAACGGCTGGCGACGGAACGCTGCGACGCCGTCATTTCCGCCGGCTCCAACGCGGCGTATTTGAAGGGCCGCCTGTCCGTGCCGGTGGTGATCGCCAAGGCCAGCGGCTTCGACGTGATGCAGGCGCTGGCCAGGGCGCGGCGCGTGACGGACCGCATCGGCGTGGTCAGCTACCAGGCCCCGATGGCGGAACTGGCGGAGTTTTCCGCCACCTTCGGCCATGACATCGTGCAGCGCACCTATGTGACGGAAGAAGATGCGCGGGCCCAGATCAATGAATTGAAGGCCAACGGCGTCAAGGCCATCGTCGGCGCGGGCCTGATCACCGACCTGGCGGAGGAAGCGGGGCTGACCGGGGTGTTCGTGTATTCGGCGGCGTCGATCCGCCAGGCGTTCGACGATGCGCTGGAAATCGCCCGCCTGTCGTCGTGGGAAACCAGCCGCGCCCGTGCGCGCGGCGCCAACACGGCCGACACCTTGCGCGCCAAGCATGGCTTGAACGATTTGAAGGGCGATTCGCCGGCCATGGAAAAGCTGCGCCAGGCCGTGGTGCTGTATGCGAAATCGCCGGCCACGGTGCTGATCCAGGCCGAAACCGGCTGCGGCAAGGAACTGGTGGCGCAGGCGATCCACCGCGAAAGCCCGCGCACCCTGGGCGCCAACCGGCCCTTTGTCGCCGTCAATTGCGGCGCGATCGCGGAGTCCTTGCTGGAGTCGGAATTGTTCGGCCATGAGGAAGGCGCCTTTACCGGCGCGCGGCGCGGCGGCCATGCCGGCCTGTTCGAGGCCGCCAACCGGGGCACCCTGTTCCTCGATGAAATCGGTGAAATGCCATTGCCCCTGCAAACCCGCTTGCTGCGCGTGCTGGAAGAACGGGAAGTGGTGCGGGTCGGCGGCACGCGTCCGGTGCCCGTCAACGTGCGCATCATCAGCGCCACCCACTGCGACCTCGAGCAGCGCGTGCGCGAAGGCCGCTTCCGCGCCGACCTGTTTTACCGGCTGGCCGTGCTGCGGCTGTCCCTGCCGCCGCTGCGCGAACGGCGCGACGATATCGCGCCGCTGGCGGAATGGTCGCTGAAAAACGCGCTGGCCGCGCTGGGTGCGCGGCCCCATCCGAACCTGCACGCGGAAATCCAGGCTTGCACACCGCTGCTGCTGCGCTACGGCTGGCCGGGCAATGTGCGGGAATTGCGCAACCTGTGCGAACGTCTGGCGCTGTTCCTGGCGGCGGAGCCGCTGCAGGCGCTGACGCCGGCGTTTGTGCTGGGGGTGGCGCCGGAGCTGGGCGCCGTTCCCGCGTATGGCGGCACGGCATTGCCGCCGCAAGGCGCCGGCATGGCGCAACCGGGCGCGTCCTCGTTTGACGCCAGCCAGCCGGCGCCACCGCCCCCGGCGCGGGAAACCGCGACGGCAGTGCTGGCCCGCTTCGGCGGCCGGCGCGATGCCGCGGCCAGCTACCTGGGCATCAGCCGCACCACGCTGTGGCGACGGTTGCGGGAAGAGGCGCCGGCAGCGGGCTAGCCCGCCATTCATCACGCCGTTCAACCGCTCGCCACCTCCACATTCCGGCGCCCCAGGTGATCGGTTATGCTGCCGTCCATGAACACTCCCATACTTTCCCGCGTGACCCGTGCGCACTGGTACTGGCTGATGCAATTGCTGGGCTGGTCGGCCGTCATGGTATTCGTCATGTTCGCCAACGGCAGATACATGTATCAGTTTGGCACCGTCCTCGTCTGCCTGCTGTTCGGCGTCTTCGGACTGGTGCTGTCGGACCTGGCGCACCGCCTGTTCAAGGCATGGCGCTGGCATGTCCAGCCCGCCGCATGGCGCATCGTCGCCTTCACGATCCTGGTACTGGGGCCAGTGCAAACGGCCGGCACGATGACCATTAACTACCTGATCAGCGGCAAGAACGGCGGTTTGAATTGGCTGCACATGCTGTTGACGTTCTGGACCGGCATCATGCTGGCCTGGACCACCTGTTACCTGGCGTCGCTTTACCTGCGGCGCGCCAACCGTTTCGAAGCCGAAGCGCTGCGCCTGGAGGTGCTGGCCAAGGACGCGGAATTGCGCGCACTGCAGGCGCAGGTCAATCCCCATTTCTTTTTCAACAGTTTGAACAGCGTGCGGGCACTGATCTATGAAACCCCGGACGCCGCCGCGCAAATGATCGACCAGCTGGCAACGCTGATGCGCTACACCTTGCAATCGAGTTACGCTGACACGGTGCCCCTGCGGGAAGAACTGGAAGCCGTGCAATCATACCTCGCCATTGAAAAAATCCGCTTCGAAGAACGGCTGCGGGTGGCGCTCGATATCGCGGGCGGCATGGACAATGTCCACATCCCTCCCATGGCGCTGCAGACGCTGGTGGAAAACGCCGTCAAATACGGCGTCGAACAAAGCACCACCGGCACGGAAATCCGCATCAGCGCCAGCCATGCGCATGGCGATGCCACCATCGAAGTGGCCAACCAGGGAGCGCTGCGCGGGTTCGGCAATTCCACCCAGGTCGGATTGAGCAATGCGCGCAAGCGGCTGGTGCTGTCCAAGGGTGGCCAGGCCAGCCTGGATTTGCGCGAGCGCGACGGCTGGGTATACGCCACCCTGCGCTTTCCCCTGGCGGCATGATGCGGGTCTTGATAGTCGACGACGAACGGCTTGCGCGCGCGGAATTGCGGCGCCTGCTGGCGGCCCATCCCTACGTGCAGGTGGTGGGCGAGGCTGCCAGCGCGGCGGAAGCGGCCGGGCAACTGGCCGCGCTGCGGCCGGACTTGCTGCTGCTCGACGTGCAAATGCCCGGGGGGAGCGGTTTTGATCTGCTGGCGGCGCTGGAGCCGGGCGGCGACATGCCGGAAGTGATTTTCACGACGGCATATGACCAGTACGCGCTACAGGCGTTCGATGCCAATGCGCTGGATTACCTGTTGAAGCCAATCCAGCCGCAGCGGCTGGCATCCGCGCTGGAACGCGCCGCCGCACGCCTCGGCGCAGCGGCCCCGCCGGCGGCGCTGCCGCGCAAGCTGTTCATCCGTGATGGCGAACGGTGCTGGTTCGTGCCGCTGGATGACATCGCGCTGTTCGAATCGGAAGGGAATTACACGCGCGCGTACTTCCGTGACGCGCGCCCGTTGCTGGCCCGTTCGCTGCTGCAACTGGAACAGCGGCTGGACCCCCATCAATTTTTCCGCGCCAGCCGCCGCCATATCGTCAACCTGGCCCACGTCCGCACAATCAGGCAGGGGAACGATGGCGCACTGGAATTACAGCTGGACCACATGGCCATCGACGTATCGCGCCGGCGCGCCGCCACTTTGAAACACCTTACCGACCTATAAACGCGGCTTGCCGCCGGGCATAAAAAAACCCGCACGCGGCGGGTTTTTTATCGTCGGGACGATCAGTCCACTTCCACCGTTTCCGCCGGCGGCTGCGGCGCCGCATCCGATTCCGGGAATTCCAGGTAGACCTGGTCCTTGTCGTCCAGGTCCACGGTGACTTTGCCGCCCGACACCAGGCGGCCGAACAGCAGTTCGTCGGCCAGCGCCTTGCGGATCATGTCCTGGATCAGGCGCGACATCGGACGCGCGCCCATCAGTGGATCGAAACCTTTCTTCGCCAGGAACTTGCGCAGTTTCTCGCTGAAGACCGCTTCGACTTTCTTCTCATGCAGTTGCTCTTCCAGCTGCATCAGGAACTTGTCGACCACGCGCAGGATGATTTCCTCGTCCAGCGCACGGAAGCTGATGATGGAATCGAGGCGGTTGCGGAATTCCGGCGTGAACATGCGCTTGATGTCGGCCATCTCGTCGCCGGTTTCGCGCGAATCCGTGAAACCGATGGAACGCTTCTGCAGGCTTTCCGCGCCGGCATTGGTGGTCATGATGATGATCACGTTGCGGAAGTCCGCCTTGCGGCCATTGTTGTCCGTCAGGGTGCCATGGTCCATCACCTGCAGCAGGATATTGAAGATATCCGGATGCGCTTTCTCGATCTCGTCCAGCAGCAGCACGGCGTGCGGCTTCTTGGTGATGGCTTCGGTCAGCAAACCACCCTGGTCAAAGCCGACATAGCCCGGCGGCGCGCCGATCAGGCGGCTCACCGCGTGGCGTTCCATGTACTCGGACATGTCGAAGCGGATCAGTTCGATGCCGAGGATGAAGGCCAGCTGCTTGGCCACTTCGGTTTTGCCGACCCCGGTCGGACCGGAGAACAGGAACGAGCCGATCGGCTTGTCCTGCTTGCCCAGCCCGGCGCGCGACATCTTGATGGCCGATGCCAGCGCCTCGATCGCAGGGTCCTGCCCGAACACCACGTTGCGCAGGTCGCGGTCGATGGTTTGCAGCTTGCTGCGGTCGTCCTGGTTGACGGTTTGCGGCGGGATGCGGGCGATCTTGGAAATGATTTCCTCGATTTCCGTCTTGCCGATGGTTTTCTTTTGCTTCGACTTCGGCAAGATGCGCTGCGCGGCGCCGGCTTCGTCGATCACGTCGATGGCCTTGTCCGGCAAGTGGCGGTCATTGATGAAGCGGGCCGCCAGTTCGGCTGCCGTCGACAGCGCCGACTGCGAATACTTGACGCCATGGTGCTCCTCGAAGCGCGACTTCAGGCCACGCAGGATTTGCACGGTCTGTTCCACGGTCGGCTCGTTGACATCGACTTTCTGGAAGCGGCGGGAGAGCGCATGGTCTTTTTCGAACACGCCGCGGAATTCCGTGTACGTGGTCGCGCCGACGCACTTCAGCTGGCCATTGGCCAATGCCGGTTTCAGCAGATTCGAGGCATCGAGCGTACCGCCCGATGCGGAACCGGCGCCGATGATGGTGTGGATTTCATCGATGAACAGGATGCCGTTCGGATTGTCTTTTAATTGCTTCAGCACGGCCTTGAGGCGCTGTTCGAAGTCGCCACGGTATTTGGTGCCGGCCAGCAGCGCGCCCATGTCCAGCGAGTAGACCACGGCGTTTTGCAGGATTTCCGGCACGTCGTTCTGCGTGATGCGGTAAGCCAGGCCTTCGGCGATCGCGGTTTTACCGACACCGGCTTCGCCCACCAGCAGCGGGTTGTTCTTGCGGCGGCGGCACAGGATCTGGATCACGCGGTCGACTTCCTCTTCGCGGCCGATCAGCGGATCGATCTTGCCTTCGGCAGCCGACTTGTTGAGGTTTTGCGTGAACTGGTCCAGCGGGCTTTCCTTTTGCTGGCCATCGGCCGGCGCGCCCTCTTCCACGCCCTCGGACGCCTTGGTGGCATCGGTTTGCTGATCCTTGCGCACGCCGTGGGAAATGAAATTCACCACGTCCAGGCGCGTCACGCCCTGCTGGTGCAGGTAGTACACCGCGTGCGAATCTTTTTCACCGAAGATGGCCACCAGCACGTTGGCGCCCGTGACTTCCTTCTTGCCGTTGGAAGCGGACTGCACGTGCATGATGGCGCGCTGGATCACACGCTGGAAGCCCAGCGTCGGCTGGGTATCCACTTCGCCCGTGCCCGGCACGGTCGGCGTGTTGTCGCCAATGAAATTGGTGAGGGTCTTGCGCAGGTCCTCGATATTGACGGCACATGCACGCAACACCTCGGCCGCTGATGGATTATCCAGCAGTGCCAGGAGCAAATGCTCCACGGTGATGAATTCATGCCGTGCCTGCCGCGCTTCGACAAACGCCATATGCAAACTTACTTCCAGTTCCTGCGCGATCATACTTCCTCCATCACACACTGCAGGGGGTGGCCTGCCTTGC
>Ga0307408_100000741_pt1 | contig 26366 bp, 12 predicted proteins | sample 322Cmetagenome_FD_202116 | JGI IMG/M metagenome (GOLD analysis project Ga0307408, IMG submission 202116) | Maize rhizosphere microbial communities from greenhouse at UC Davis, California, United States - 322HYB-C-3 | ecosystem: Host-associated > Plants > Roots > Rhizosphere > Soil | place...
TTTAAAACAGAATGGTGTAGATGTAATTGATACCGACTTAGGCGAACGTATTGTTCAATTAGCAGACGAACCGCCAAGCCATATCGTTTTGCCTTGTATCCATAAGAAAAAAGAAGAGATTGGCGATCTGTTTCACATTCATTTAGGAACATCGGCAGGCGAATCTGATCCACAGATCCTGACTGAAGCTGCCCGTCATCACCTACGTGAAACCTTTTTAACGCGTAAACTATCCTTAACCGGAGTAAACTTCGCCGTAGCTGAAACCGGAGAATTTGTTGTATGTACTAATGAAGGTAATGCCGATATGGGCTCGCACCTTGCCGATGTGCATATTGCTTGTATGGGTATCGAGAAACTCATCCCGCAAAGGAAACATTTAAGCGTATTCCTGCGCTTACTTGCCAGAAGTGCAACCGGTCAGCCAATTACAACGTACTCAAGCCATTTCAAGAAACCTCGTCCCGGGCAGGAGATGCACATTGTTTTGGTAGATAATGGCAGAACAGTTCAATTGGGAAGAGAAGACTTTCGTAATTCCTTAAAATGTATCCGTTGTGGTGCTTGTATGAACACATGTCCGGTGTATCGCCGCAGTGGCGGACATAGCTATCATAATGCTATTGCAGGTCCTATCGGATCAATCCTGGCTCCAAATCTGGATATGAAAGAATATGCAGATCTGCCGTTTGCATCCACTTTGTGCGGCTCATGTACAAATGTGTGCCCGGTAAAAATCGATATCCACGATCAGTTATATAAATGGAGACAAGTGCTGGTAAAAGCTGGTCATGTTAGTCCCGTAAAAGCAATGGGAATGAAAGCGATGGCAGTAACATTTGCCATGCCTAAGTTCTTTGGTTTCGCCGGAAAAGCCGGACGTACAGTCATGAAGTACTTTCCATCGCTGGTAAGCAACAAAATGAACCCTTGGTATAAAGAACGTGAAATGCCAGCTCCACCAAAGCAGTCATTCAGAGAATGGTACGCAAGGGAAAGAGCTAAGAAGTAAGAGGCAAGATCTTAGAGCCAAGAATCAAGATTTCTTACAAGCGTTTTAGAATTTACGATTTTAGAATTACGATTTACGATTGGGTACGGTGCTTATTCCTGTTGATGGTTCATATTAATCTGTGTAATCCGTTAACATCTGTGTAATCCACTAAAAACAATCGGTGTAATCCCCAAAAATATGAATAGTCGCGAGAAAATATTAGCAGCTGTTAAAGCAAATAAACCCGGACAAAGAGAGCTACCCGAGGTGAATATCCCGGTATCTACGGAAGGGCTGATTGAAAAATATACTCAGGTGGCAGTAGGTATTGGCGCAAAAGTTTTCGAAGTAGAAAGTATTGATCAGGTCAAAAGCCTGCTTGCTAACACATACGACTCCTCAAAGCGCTGGGTGACTTCCCTGGATGAATTCGCGGATATTGCCCAGGTTGATGTTAAAGATGTAGACCCTCATACACTGGAAGATATAGAACTTTCCATTATCAGAGCTCAACTGGGCGTTGCTGAAAATAGTGCCTTGTGGGTGCCGGAAATGAACATTCCGCAAAGGGTAGTGCCCTTTATTTGCCAGCATTTGGCCGTGATTGTTAATCGGGATACGATTGTACCAACGTTGCACCAGGCGTACGAGATTATAGGTACGCAGGAATACGGTTATAGTGCTTTTATTGCGGGCCCCTCAAAAACCGCCGATATTGAACAATCTCTTGTTTTAGGTGCTCATGGCCCGCGTAGTTTGTCTGTTTTTATAATGAAAGCATAAAATCATCACAGTACGGGTTGCACTTTTGCCACAATAATATTAAGTTTACTTTATAACCAATTTGTTACGGGCCGCAGCTTCCTGGTGTTTTTTGCCATAAAGCTTCAATAACCAGATTATAAAGTACTGATGATGGAACTTAAAAAGCTTTCTGACGAAGAACTTGTTGGATTATTAAGAAAAGATGAGGTTGGTGCTTTCGATGAATTGTACAACCGATACTGGGATAAGCTTTACAATGCTGCCTGTAAGAGGGTAAGCGGTGGCGAGATTGCTGAAGAAATTGTGCAGGATTTCTTTACAAGTTTGTGGCTTAACCGATCTCGTTTAACAATCCATTCGTCTTTTAACAATTATGTTTTCAGTTCTATAAGATACCTGGTTTATAATCATTACCAGAAGGAGACGGTTAGAAGAGTTTATCAGGAGAGCAGGAAAAAAAGCCTCGTTGTTGAAGATAACTCTACAGAAGAAATACTCGCTCTCAGAGAGTTGAACAAAGTATTAGAGGAGGGTGTAGAGAAATTGCCGTCTAAATGCCGCACCGTTTACGAACTTAGCCGTAAAGAATACAAGAACAATAAAGAAATTGCGCGTCTCCTCGGTATTTCTGAGAAGACTGTTGAAAACCATCTTACCAAAGCACTAAGAAATATCCGTTTATCTTTAAAGGATGCATTATCCTCAATTGCATTGGTGCTTTCTTTTCTTTTAGGCCAATAGGCAAATATTGCCCGTCTGACTTAATACAATCCATAATTTTTATTTTTTTTTTTAAACCCGTGTAGGGGATATTCATTTGTGAGCACACTTTATAATTGCTTGCGCACCTATTTATTACACAATGAACCAATTAGAATATAAAAAATTAATTGACAAGTACCTTAAAGGTGAGTGCAGCCCATCTGAGGAAGAAATACTACATAAGTGGTACGATTCTTTTGAGGGAAGGCCAGATCCTATCTCAGCTTTCGATGATGACAACAAAGAGGTACTGAGGAAACGAATGCTGGATCGAATAAAAGCGAATGCCAGAATTGAAACCAGTACAGAAGCAACAGTAAAGAGGCTATGGTCTTCTTCTTATAGTATTGCTGCAAGTGTGGCGGCGGTTCTGTTGATTGTATTTGGAGCTTTTCTTTACTCGCAAAGATCAATAAACGAGCGTGTATCACAAACAATAAGCTCTAATGAGGTGTTTTTCAAAAATACCACCAAGAAATTGGTTAAATATACATTTCCCGATGGCAGTATAGCATGGATGCGTCCTTCAACCATCATCAGGTACAAAGAGGATTTTAATAGTGCTCCAGTGCGTAAGTTGCAAATGATTGGTGAAGCTTTTTTTGAAGTAACCAGAAATCCCCAAAGACCATTTATTATCCAAACGGGCGAAGTGTTCACCAAAGTGCTGGGAACCAGTTTTAATGTAAAAAGTTATGATGGTGAGAAACTTACGGAGGTTTCCGTAGTCACAGGCAAGGTTTTAGTTTATAAGGAAGCTGCTGGAAATGATGGGAAAAAGCTGGAAGCTTTTTTATTACCAAAGGAAAAGGTACTAGCTTCAGTAAGGGCAAAGAAATTTGTTAAGCTGGCTGAAACTAACAAGGAAATGCAGATATGGCAAAAAAACGACCTGTCGTTTAATAACACTCCTGTAAAAGAGGTTGTAGCAGCCTTAAATGACCGTTTTAAAGCAGATATTATAATAAAGGACGAAGAAATAAATAACTATCAGTTGAGTGCAGATTTTACAGATGTAAACCTGCCATCGGCATTAGAACTCCTGTCGAAATCATTAGATGTTACCTATGAAATTAACAACGCCGGCATAACAATGTCGAAGACTAACTAATTAACTAACCATTTGTCAACAAAAAACTCTCAGATATGATATGAAGTAAAGCGCAGATTTTCTTATAAAGAAGTTAAGAAGTGTGGGGGCACTCCTTAACTGATTTTTTAACTGACCAGCACTGGATGTAGTGCTGACAGGAATTTTATTGTCTCATTCTTTCTAAAAATAAAACGAACTAATGTATGAAATTTTATTCAGAACTCTCAAGTGACTTACGTTATATTATGAGAATTACATTAAGCCAATTGGTAATTGCGATTATTCTAAGTGGCGTCTCTTATGCATCCAACACGAAGGCACAGGGGGTATTAGATAATTCAGTTAAACTAGATCAGGCGCATTGCTCTTTACAAAATGTTCTAAAGCATTTGGAAAAAGCAGCTAACGTGAAGTTTGTTTACAGCAAAAATTTAATTGATGTTGAACAAACGGCAGCTGTAAGTGCGAATAACGAAAAATTAGCAAAGGTTTTGGATCAGTTGCTTCTGCCTAAGGGAATAAAATATGAGGTAATTGATGATAAGATTGTGTTGGCTAAGGTAAAAGAGATACCCTTAGTAGCCACAGAGAAAGTGGATATTGTTGTAACTGGAAAGGTCACATCTGATAAGGGTGAAACTTTACCGGGTGTGAGTATAAAAATTAAAGGTACAAACTTTGGAACCAGTACTAATGTGTCTGGCGCTTATTCACTAAAGGTGCCAGCTGCACATGTTAATGGCGTTTTGGTTTTCACTTTTGTTGGTTTTACTACGCAGGAAGTATCAATTGATGGGAGAACTGTAATTGATGTTAAGCTGGTTGAGAACGTAAGGACAATTAATGAAGTAGTGGTGGTTGGTTACGGTACTCAGAAACGGGGGAATGTTGCACAGGCGGTAGCGTCTGTAGATATGAATAAAGTAAAAGAGGTACCAGTAGCTAACGTAAGTTCAGCATTGCAAGGTAGGGTTCCGGGAGTGGTATCAGTTCCAAGTTCATTCAGACCAGGAAGTGGTTCTACAATTAAGTTGAGAGGTAGCAGATCGTTATCTGCAAACAATGATCCGCTGTATGTTGTAGATGGTGTGCCTATTACCTATAGTATTGATGATATAAATCCATTGGATATTGAATCCATAGACGTTTTGAAAGATGCATCGGCAACAGCCATTTATGGTTCGAGAGGTGCTAACGGAGTTATTCAAATTACCACGAAGAAAGGTAAAGCAGGTAAAATTTCTGTGGAATATTCTGGCAATACTTCTGTGGAAAATATTGTTAGAAAACTTGATGTATATAACGGACCAGAGTTTGCTCAGTTTAGGAGGGATGCATATATCGGAACCGGGGATGCTTATATTGTAGGTAGTACCAACGTTCAAGCCAATAGGAGGTATTTTCCAGATCCGGAAGCTGATTATAATATTTTTAATAGTAATGATGGCAGGTTATGGAATAATGTGAAAAATGCTTATGAGTGGGTTGAGCTCGATCTTACAAGTAGTCCTAAAAAGTTTGTGGTTAAAAAACGGCCAACTACAGATGAAGAAAGAGCCGTAATGAAGAGATTGGGATATCCGGAATTAGCTGAAGTTGCCATCTATGATCCTTCAAAAATTACCACATTCGATTGGGGGGCAGAGGCATTACGAGCTGGCTTAACCAATAATCACAATTTTAGCGTTTCCGGCGGATCAGAAAAGTTAAGGAGTTCGTTGAGCGGAGGGTATTTTGACCAGACAGGTATAATCAAGAGCCAGGATTATAAACGATATACATTGTCAAATAATAACACTCTTTACATAAATTCAAAGGCGCAGGCCGGTACAAATATTAGTTATACCAATTCTGTACAAAATACAGGTACCGACCTTTATGGTGCAGCGTTAGGGCAGTTTCCTTTGGTGCAGCCGTATGACGACAGTGGTAACTTCATTCTTAATCCTGGTGCAGATGACCAGGTGTTTAATCCTCTTAATGACGTAAATACGGTGTTGAACCGGATGAAAACTAACCGGTTGCTGGCTAATGTGTATGCTCAGGTAGGCTTTTTGAAAGCGTTTACATTTAAGTCTACTATTGGGGTGGATTATTCTGGTCAGCGTCAGGGCCGGTTCAATGGAGCAAAGTCCTCTGTGCAGCGTTTGGCAAATGCTAATGCAACTGCTAATATGAATACTTTCTTTACCTGGACTTTGCAAAACCAGCTAAATTATCTTCAAACCTTTGCCAAAAAACATGAGGTTGGAGTAACCCTTGTAAATGAGTTTTTAAGGGAAACCAAAGAGCAGTATCAGTTAACTACAAATGATCTGACTTATGAAAGCCAGTTATGGTATGCATTACAAAACAATGAGAAAGGAACCATAACCAGTAACGCCTTAAATCCATATCAGCAAAGAAGTTTAAATTCTATACTAGGGAGGGTTAATTACATTTTTGATGGTAAATATATCCTTACCGGAGCAGTAAGATATGATGGATCTTCGGTGCTTGCGCCTGGAAACAAAGGTGCAACCTTCCCTTCGGTATCCGCTGCATGGAGATTAGATCAGGAATCATTTATTAAAGATCTTGCTTTTGTTGACCAGCTGAAGTTAAGGTTAGGGTACGGTGAGGTAGGTAACGCCTATATTGATCCATATTCAACATCCGGACCGTTGAATTCTGCACCAACCTATTACAATTTTGGCGATGTGGTATCCATATCTTATTCTCCGGATTTATTCCCGGCTCCCAATCTTACCTGGGAAAGAACTAAAACGACGAACCTTGGGATCGATTATGGTTTCTTACGGGGGCGTATTTCCGGATCAATCGATGTTTATGAATCTAAAACAAATAATATTCAAAAGATTGAAGTTCCGGGGGCTACTGGATATAACGGTGCGTTCGTAAATATCGGAACCGTTCGTAACAGAGGTTTTGAGATTGCAGTTTCGGGGGCCATAATTGATCGGTCAAAGAATAAAGATGGTTTCAAATGGTCTGCTGACGTTTCACTCGCCAGAAATAAAGAGGAGATTATTTATTTGAATGAGCGTGGCGAAAACGTGATCGCTCAACAGTTCTTTTATGGCCAGCCTGTTAGAACATTTTGGGATTACAAGAACAAAGGTATTTATCAATATACAGATACCCTTCCAGGTGGTATATTGGCAGACTATTGGTGGAAAAAGGGTAACAATAAGGGAGGGGACGTGTTTAAACCTGGCAGGATAAGAGTAGAGGATTTGAATGGTGATACTCTGATTACAGATGCGGATCGGTATTTTGTTGGGTCGCCCAATCCTAAATGGACTGCGGGTATTAATAACTCAGTGTCGTTTAAGCGCTTTTCACTAAATACATTTGTTTATATCAGTCATGGATCTGTAGTTCGCGACTTCAGACCTGGCTTAGTAGGCCGTTATCCTGGTCCGAAAGTAAATTATTGGACACCAACTAATCCTTCAAATGACTATCAGCAGCCAAATCGTACCAGTGATATTCCTGTTTACTGGCAATCGTTAAGTTTCAGGGATGGATCTTTTGTTCGAGTACGCAATATTCAATTAAGTTATAATGTTCCTTCGTCTGTTGTTAAGAGACTAGGCATAAACAATCTTGCCGTCTCTATGAATGCGGTTAATCCTTTTCTATTTAGTAAGTACAAAAGATACGATCCCGAAACGGTGCCTTATAATTCCACTTATCCTCCCGGTAGTACGAACAATCCCGCGCCAACATCCTATAGCTACAGAAGCTTTGTGTTTGGCGTCCGCTTGGGATTATAAAAGGAATAATAAGGATCAGTTAATTGATTGTTAATAGATGAGCGACCTTCTTCTGGGTAATCATCATGATAAATAGTTTAATCGAATGAAAAGATTTTCTAAAATATTCCTGGTCTTACTGTTGGTTATGACCAGTGTTTCCTGTAAGAAGTTTGTTGATGAGGAGTTAGTTGGAAACTTAACTTACGACTATTATAAAACGGACAAAGGGCTAGAGGATATCGTTGAGTCAGCTTATGAAAGACTGCGCTGGAAATTTAACGGTGAACAGGCTTATGCAATGTTCAATTTTGGCGATGATGAGTTTATCCTGGGAGATCAGTTTAATTTCTCCTATTATAATACCTATGCACCCTCGAACCTGAACGCTGGTGAAACTTTGGTTAACTCAATGTGGGTTGAAACGTACAAAGGTATTAATCGTTGCAATATCGGCATTAAGTTGTTGGGTGAATTTAATGACCCGAGCTCAACTGTTTTAGGAACTGAGACTAAAAAACGTCAACGGATAGGGGAGCTACGTTTTTTAAGAGGCTATTATTACTTTATGCTTGTGCAGCAGTTTGGGGCAATTCCTTTAGTGCTTGAGTCTAGCAGAGAGTTACAATCGGATTTTCCAAGGACTCCCGTTGCTGATGTATATCGATCTATCATTAGCGATTTTATATACGCTAAAGATAATCTTGCGCCAACAAACGCAGCTGTAGGTGGCGCAGGACGTGTTACGGCTGGCGCTGCAAGGCATTTTCTTGCCAAGGCTTATTTAACAAGAGCAAGTGCCGCAAGTAATGCTTCAAAGTTGGAAAGAGGAACGCAGGTTTCAGATTTAGATAGCACTATTTTTCACGGGCTGGGGGTTATCAATACTGTAACTTATGGATATGCCCTTGAATCAGATTATATGAATTTGTGGAATGGAGTTTATCCAGCAGGTTATCCTAACCCTGATGTGAAAAAGAACGGGGTACCGGTAGGTGATTATACCAAGATTAAATTGGCCAATAGTAGCAAGGAAATCATACTTTCGGCCCAGTTTATAAATAATACAGTAGCTAATACAACTGCGGGTAATCGTACTCATGAATACTTTATTATGCAGTATGATTCTGGAATCCCGGGCTTGGTTAGAGATCAGTTTAATGGAAGGCCGTTCCGTCGCATGGGACCATCAGACTATACGATAGATTTGTTCGATCGCAAAAATGATTCTCGTTTTTATAAATCGTTCAGAACTGTTTACTACGCAAATGCTAACTCTGGTGCGATTACTGTGGGAGATACTGCTGCGTTCCTAATTGTGAATGACAGATCGGCTCCTATTACCGATGTTGATCTTGCTAAGTTTAAATATAAAACCTATGCTCGTTGGGTTAAAACGGCTTCGAACGGAAATATTGGAAAGGGCTTCTCTAATAGCAAGTATCTTACTTTGGTGAAGCATCTGGATCCGGTTAGGGTTAGTACAATTGTAAATGAGGAGTCGGGTGTAAAGAATGGCATATTGGCACGATTGGCTGAAACGTATTTGATCGTAGCTGAAGCTTATGGTAGGCAAGCGAAGTATACAGAGGCATTAATTTACATAAATAAAGTCCGGGAAAGAGCCGCATATAAAGCTAACGAGTTTAGAAATCCACAAACTTATAAATATGATGGTGCGATACCAGGAGATGTAACAAGTACTTATCCTGCTCTGGTGGCTACCACGGTATTGTTTACCACTAATGCCCCAAGTGAATTGTATCCGCCTTCGGTAACAACCACAGCAGATCGCTTCGTTCATTTTATGTTGAATGAAAGGACCCGTGAATTGTGTGGGGAGCTCTATCGCTGGGAAGATTTGGTGAGAACCGAAACTCTTTACCAGAGAGTGCACAAATCGTCAGGGTTATATGTTCTCAACGGCAATACTTATATAAACAATCCTGACGCCACATCCATTCAGGAGCATAATAAATTAAGACCTATTCCAACACAGCAAATAAACTTAACAACTGCTGATGGAAAGTCTATGACGGAAGCTGAGAAAAAAGCATATCAGAATCCTGGATATTAAAAAACAAATAGGGCAGTTCTCATAATTGCCCTATTTATTCCATAATACCCCTAAACCATTTTGCCATATATGGTTTCCTTAAGTCCTAAAGTTTTGACCTTTAAATCTTTTAGTATTTCTTGAAGGAAAAAACGAGAAAATTTTCATTTTCATAAAAAATGAATCGATCTTTTGCTGTTCAAGCGGATGTTTGGGGGTTTTAGTTTGGTTTTTTACAAGCCATTTAAGGTTTTATAAGCCAGCTGTCCTGCAATAAGCAGGATACTACAGGTTGCCGAATATTGCGATTCACTATAAATTAGATGCAACCAATTTGTAGTGTAGGCGTATATGTGTGATTTGAGTAACCGATTAGTAACCAATAAGTTTTCTATGATAAAAAGTTTACCTTCTATTTTTTTTGCGATGAGTTTTGATTTAGACGTACAGTTCTGACATCTAAATATCCCATATCTAATATAAATACTTCAAATATTTTTCAAATTAATATGATGAGATCGATACAAAGGTTGTTGTACTTTTTATCAGTTGTGCTCACTTTTTCCTCCTGTAGGAAGGAGGAGTTCGATGCTTTTTATGGGCGGCCGGACAACTTGGGGGCTCCGATTTATCAGCAATTGCAGGAGCGTAAAAACTTTACAAAGTTTTTAGAATGTGTAGATAAGGCTGGCTATAAGCAGACATTAAGCAGTGCTGGTTCCTGGACGATATTTGCTCCAAACGACGAGGCTTTTGATGCTTTTATGAAGGAGATGAACGTTTCGACTATCGATGATTCTTTAGCCAGTAAAATCGCGAGGTATTCGATGATTTACGATGGTGAGAAGACGGCGAAGTTGACAGACTTCTTTTCAAAATCAGGTTTTGTTCAAAACAATGCGTTCAGAAGGCGGACCGTTTATTACGATTTTGTATACAGCGGTAAAGATACTAGCGGAACGAGTATTAAAGTAGTTTCTGCCAACCGTAACGGATCTTATCTGGCAACAGATTTTAACAATAAGCATATTCCTTACTTCTTTAAATCCTATATGGAATTTAAAGAATTGCCTGCCAGTGATTATAACTTTTTTTACCCGAATTCACCTTATACAGGGTTGAATGTAGGACCGGCAGCGATAGATGAGGCGAATAAGGATATAGTAGCTGAAAATGGAATAATTCATGTTGTTAATAAAGTACTCACTCCTCCAGCCACGATTGAAGGCTATTTGAGTAAAAATAACGACTACTCCATCTTCAATTCACTGTTGCAAAAGTTTGTTACCTATTCAGTAAACGTAGATATATCTAAGAGATATCAAGCTTTAAGTGGATCTGCCGAAAACGTATATGCCAAAACTTACTCTGGTGCCCTTGGATTTTCTCCTAATAACGAGAATTATTTTAAACTTGATGCAAATGATGCGCAGCAGCAGATGTATAGCATAACTGCTCCAACCAATGCTGCATTAGAAGCCTATGCACGGAAAGTGTTACTTAAGTATTATTACAAGCCGGACGTGAATGGTAAGCCGAAAGTGAAAAATCTTGATGAGCTTTATCAGCTCCGCCCGGATATAATTCAGGATTATGTTAATGCCCATCTCTTTACCATTCCACTCTGGCCTTCAAAGTTTAAAACCACTCCCAATGCGTTAACAGAGCTAAATACAGTTAGTAAAATAGATTTACCTAATGTTGTGGATAAACAAAGTTTAAGCAACGGGTTCTTTTACGGTTTAAATAAGTCTCAGGAGCCAAGTGTTTTTTCAACTGTTTATGGTAGGCTAAATCTAGACCCTGATTACAATATAATGAAGCAGGCTTTAATCTATTTTGGTATGCATCTTACCTTAAAGCTCCCTTCGTTTAAGTATGCAATTGTTCTTACCAACGATGCGCAATTAGGAAGTCTTGGTTATAGATATGATCCATTTTTTGCTAATCCCATTATAGGGGATAATGTTATCCTAAAAAGATGGCTACAATCTCATATTATTCCCCTGGGTAACCGAAATATCGATTTCATGAATGGTTCCGGAATTATCGAAACATTTAATGGTGAATTTATTAAATATGATAAAGGGAAGCTTTATTCGGCAGGAGTGGAAGAAGGAATTGCAATTGATTCGGTAGCAGATCCGGCTAGTGTAACTAATGGACAAGTTTTATATGCAAATAAAGTACTTAACTACTCTACTCAAACTTTGGGTAAAAAGATAGAGCAATATGCCTCTACCGCTGCGGATCCGTATTATAACTTCTTTATGTATCTAAAAAATAATGCTCTGTTATATAATGCAACAACTGGTGTTATTCAGGGTGTAACAGATGGTGTTAATTATACTGTCCTTGTTCCTACTAACGAGGCAATTGTAGAGGCTGTGAAGGCTTCTTTATTGCCCGGGAATGTTACTACGGGGGTTCCAAATTTTACTCCATCAGATGGTATTGATGTTGGGAAGGTTACCAAATTCCTTCAATCACACATAATAAATAAAAATACCATAGTTAGCGATGGACAGCGTGATGGAGTTGTAGAAACATTGTATAAAAACTCTGATGGGGATGCAGTAAAAGTTACAATTACTGAAAATACGACTACATCGTTGAAAATTCAGGATATAACAGGACGGGTCGCGTCAGTGGTTTTAACTCCAGGAAACAAAAGCAACGTGTTAGCGAACCGTGCTGTAATTCATCAAATAAATACTTATTTAAAGGCTTCGTTTTAATACTCAGGAATGATGACAAGAAATTTTTTAAATACCATTTGTTTTATATTCCTTTTTCTTTTGGCTCCCGGGCGTTTTGCTTTTGCTCAAACTGTATATGTGAGAGGAAAAGTTGTAGATGCCAGTGATAAGCAGCCGGTTATAGGGGCCTCAGTGGTATTAATAGACAAAGATAAGCGTACTGTTAGGGGCGTAAGTACAGATATTGAGGGAAATTACTCATTGCCCGTTAGTGACAAATCACTTCGTTTAGTAGTTTCTTACCTTGGGTACGAAACTACCCAGCCAATAACCGTAGGAGATAGAACGACCTTAAATATCCAGCTGAAATCAAGTACAAAGATGATGGAAGAGGTGGTGATTCGGTCGAATGTGAAAGCAGAAACAGGTACAGGGATGGAGATTGCAAGAAGGGATATGACTAGTGCAATCTCTACAATCAACGCAAAAGATATCGAAGACATGCAGGTTGCTTCAATTGACCAGGCATTACAAGGAAGATTGCCAGGTATGGATGTTGCCGCATCTTCAGGAGATCCCGGCGCACCTATGCAAATCCGTATCAGGGGTACTGCTTCTATAAACGGAGCGGTTGATCCATTGATAGTTGTAGATGGTATGCCTTATGACTTGTCTATTCCTTCTGATTTTAACTTTGCTACATCAGATGAGAATAATTATGCTCAGTTACTTAGCATTGCTCCGGCAGATATTAAGGATATTAGTGTGCTAAAAGATGCTGCCTCTCAAGCTGTATGGGGCTCTAGGGCTGCTAATGGGGTGATTGTGATCAATACTAAAAGGGGAGCAATTGGCCCTCCTGCGATTTCGTATAATTTTAAAGGATCTTTTTCAAAGCAGCCAGGTCCTGTGCCAATGCTAAATGGAGATCAGTACTCTTCTCTTATATTAGAGGAGTACTATAATGCAGGTCGACAATTTTCGTCTTCTGAGTATGCAAAGGAGTTTCAATATGATCCCAACGACCCGTATAACTACTTTAATTATAGTAACAATACTGATTGGTTAAATGCAATAACCCGTACTGGGTTAATGAATGATCATAACTTTTCTATAGCGGGTGGGGGCGAGAAAGCAAAATACCGTGCATCTGCAGGTTATTATAACGAAGTGGGAACTGTGAGGGGTACTGAGCTAAGCCGTATTACGAGCAGGATTAACCTGGATTATAACGTATCGAATAAAATTCGTTTTTCTTCAGACATATCTTATACACATTCAGATAATAACTCGCTTTATACATCGGCGGTAAGAAACGTAGCCTATAATAAAATGCCTAACCAGAGTGTATATGAGTATGATATATACGGCAATCCAACTGGTAATTATTTTAGCCCAATTGCAACGGCTCAAGGTACATATCCAGGTACTTATAACCCTTTGGCAATGGCAGAGGCCGCAGGGCGCAGGGATATAGGTGAGCGTGTAATTCCTAAATTTGCGTTAACATATGACATATTGCCAAAGCTGCTAGTGCTTCGTAGTGCTTTTCAGGCCGATATAAATAATACCAAACTAAAAGGCTTTTTACCTCAAATTGCCTCTGGCAGGCCGTTCATTGAGAGTTCGGTGAATGCAGCGGATGACCTTGATGGAAACTGGTTCACTATGAACTCTAATGTAAGTTTAGGCTTTACTCCAAACCTAAATGAAAAACACAATGTAATTAGTTTTCTTCAATTTCAATCTTATGATAGTAAGTATACAGGACAGAGATTGTCGGTTACAAATACAGCCTCATCATACTTATCTGATCCAACTATTGATGGTAGAACAAATTTTGGAGGCTCAGCTGGCTCATCATTTACGCAATCCCGTAGTTTAGGCTTGCTTTTTAGTACCCAGTATAAGTACTTGGATAGGTACATTATTAATGGGCTTGTTCGTGCGGACGGTAATTCAAAATTTGGTCCTAACCACCGTTATGGTGTTTTCCCGTCAGTGTCTGGTAGATGGAGGGTTTCAGGAGAGCCTTTTATGAAAGCATTGCGTAAAGTGGATGATTTAAGCTTTAGGGCCAGTATCGGGGTTGTGGGAAATGCCCCCCGTTATGATTATACGTTCTACAACACTTACAACAATTATGGCTTCAGTTATTTAGGAACTTCAGGGGTTTATTCAAGTAACATGGAGATTTCAGATCTACGTTGGGAGAAAGTAACTTCAACTAACATGGGTATCGACCTTGCTATGTACAAGAATAAGTTGAGAATGACGGGAGAAGTTTATAGAAGAAGGACTTCTGATATGTTTTACCCAGGCTTACGAATTCCAGGCTATAATGGTTATTCTGGCATAGATATGAATGTGGGGGTAATGGATAATCAGGGCTGGGAGTTTCAGATAGATGCAACGCCGATAAGTAAGAAAAAACTGCGGTGGGATGTAAATTTCAACGTATCGCATAACGAAAACTTGATCCGCGAGATCTCAAGATTATATCCGCGTGAAAATAATGGCAAGGTAACTTCGAATAACGTTTTCAAAGTTTTTGTACAGGAGAACAATCCGTTCGGGTCATTCTATGGTTTCAAATACAAAGGCGTTTATACCGATAAAAATTCAACAATTGCGCTTGACAAAAATGGCGATCCTATCATCGGTCTAAATGGTGAACAAGTTTATATGCGTTTTGCATATCCTTCCATAAACTATACCTTCCAAGCAGGTGATGCCATGTATGAAGATATGAACCACGATGGTAATATCGACTATAAAGACATTGTGTATTTAGGAAATGGCAACCCAAAACTTACCGGTGGTTTTGGTTCTCAGGTTACGTATAAAGGCGCACTTCGTTTAGGTGTTTACTTTACTTTCCGTACAGGATATGATATCATTAATGGGACTAAGGTTACAACTACGAATATGTCTGGTTATACTAATCAAAGTACCGCTGTATTGCGTAGATGGAGAGCAGAGGGTGATGTAACAGATATGCCAAGAGCTCTTTATGGAACGGGTTATAACTGGTTAGGTTCCGACAGATATATCGAAGATGGATCATTTGTGAGATTGAAAACTGTGACGGCCAGCTACGATTTTTCTAAATCCTTTTCAAGAAGATTGGGAATGAAAAGCCTGAGAATGAATGTTATGGCTGAAAACTTGTTGACCTTTACGCGTTACACCGGTCAGGATCCTGAAGTGCCTATCAAGTTGACAGCATTTTCAACTGTTCAGGATTATTCTACAACCCCTCCTATTAAGAAAGTTACTTTTGGTTTAACTGCTAATTTCTAATCAGATATTGATGAAAAAGATATTTATCAATTTATGTTTTCTTGCTCTTCTACTGTCTTTAAGTTCCTGTAATAAATGGCTTGATCTCAAGCCTAGGGATGGTATTATAAAAGATGAGTTCTGGAAAACTAAAGAAGATGTCCAGGCCGCTGTTTCGGGAATGTACTCTTCGATGTTGGCTTCTCCTCCAGGTGTAGGAGGGAGGGCTCTTACAGAATATATGTTTATGTGGGGCGAGATAAGGGCTGATATGGTAGATCAGGGACCTGGTTACTTAACCGAGGAAAAGGATATAATGGATGTTAATATAGTAGAAAGTAACTCAATTGTTAAGTGGGATGCTTTTTACAGAACTATTAACTATTGTAACACCATTCTGGACTTTGCCCCTGGAGCAAAAGCTTTAGACCCAACCTTCTCAACAAAGGAACTTAATGCATATATGGCAGAGGCGCTTACCATACGCAGTATGATGTACTTCTATTTGGTACGTTCATTCAAAGATGTCCCATTAAAGTTAACGTCGACATCAAAGGATACTGAAATAAAAAACATTGGTAAGGCCAGAGATAGTGTGGTGTTGGCACAGATAGTAACTGATTTGAACACTGCTGAAAAATGGGCTGTTGATGACTATGGAAGTAATGCACTCAACAAGGGGCGTATAACTAAGTTTGCAGTTAACGCCTTGCAGGCAGATGTTTATTTATGGATGGAGAAATACGATGATTGTATAAACCGTTGTGTGAAAATCATCGAATCCGAAAGATATACATTTTTAAATCCTACTGCAGCCTGGTATACCAATGTGTTTTATAACGGTAGTTCTAACGAAACCATTTTTGAATTGAACTATAAGAGCGCTAATATTTCAAATCCTTTCTATGACATGTTACGTGGGCCTAAAAGAAGGTTTATTACAACCGGTTATGTGGCATCAGAAGTATTTGCGCCTGATGAAGACGATCCTGCTAGAACTTTTGACGTTCGTTCAGACTTTTTTGGTAGTAGTGATCTGATTATTTATAAACATGCTCAAGAATATCCTGCCTTTTTGAACTGGCAGATGTATCGCTTATCTGATATTTACTTAATGTTGGCTGAGGCTGAGAATTACTCTGGCAGTCCTAGTTTGGCTTTAACATTCGTGGAGGATGTACGCGAAGCCAGGAATGCGGTAGATGCTACCGCGGCGACGATAGGTCCTGTTGATGCGGATGCTAATTCTGTTGGGGAATACATTTTGGCTGAAAGATCACGTGAATTTGCGTTTGAAGGAAAGCGCTGGTATGATATTTTGCGTTTTGCAAAACGTGATAATTACTCTTCTCAATATGAAGGCATATTGCGTGGAATGGTCTTACGAGCGGTAGCTCCTTCATTTCAGCAAGCTGCGCTTAATAAATATAAGGATGTAAATAGCCACTACTTTCCAATCCATCAGGATGAGCTGTTTGCAGATCCAACATTAACTCAGAATCCGTTTTACAGTAAATAAATCCAGATATCATGAAAAAGATATTCAACATTTTAGGTGTATCTTTTGTGTTTCTACTAGCTCTTGTATCGTCTTGCAAGAAGGAAGCACTAACATTGTCAACTACAGACGATGTGAATATTGCAGCATATCTACAGAGATATCCTGAGAAATTTTCAATGATTAGTGAAATTATTGAAAAATCAGGAACGGAAGGTATTTTAGCTGCCTATGGTAAATATACTTTATTTGCCCCTACCAATGATGCTATTTCGAGCTGGCTTTCTAAACAGCCAAAAACATCTATAAACGATTATACGAAAGATGAGCTCAGGGATCTGATTAAAGTGCATCTCATCCCGGATACGGTTTCTACTGCGTCATTTACAGATGGGAAAATAAAGCAGCTAACTTATTTTGGTCAATATCTTCAAACAGATGTTCGTTATTCAGCAGATCTGGGAAGTACTTATCGTATTAATAAGTCAGCTCGTGTGATTCAACAAAACATACGTTTGGGTAATGGTATTTTGCATGTAGTTGATAAAGTACTTAACCCGGCCACTAAAACATTAGCTCAGTTAATTGAGGATGGTGGAAGATATAACATATTTAAGCAAGCGATGATAGAAACTGGTTTTTTAGATTCGTTGAATGCTATAAATGCTGATACTTCTAAGCGTTTTATGACTGTAATTTTGGAAACGGATTCAGCCCTTAATAAAGCAGGGTTTGCAGACTATGCAAGCTTAAGGAGTAAATTATCAAATACTGGTAATCCATTTAACAACAAAGCTGATAGTTTGTGGATGTACGTAGCTTATCATATTTCTAAGGGAGCAACTTACTCTCCTGATATTGTGAGTACATCTACGATATATACCATTGCACCAAATGAAATTATTACGACTAAACTGGTTGCAGATACAATTCTGTTAAATGATGATGAAGTTAATGGTGTGCATGAGCAAGGAGTGGAGGTAGATAGGATTAATAGCGACATCCCAGCTGTTAATGGTGTTATACATGAGGTGAAACAATTTTATAGAATTAAGAAGAGGGTCCAAACTCCCATTTATTTTGATGTTTGTGACCAGTCTGAATTACGGACCTTGCCTATCTGGAGAGGACTGATTTATGGAGACTATAATTTGTTTGCAAATGGAAAGATAGTTTTAGAAGGTATACGGACCAATAAGATACCTGCTTCCAATGGTTATGGATATTTAACTTATCAGTATTACAAATCTTTAACAACGGACGCTAGAAGGCAAGCCAATGATGACAAGATATCTATAAGTATGTCTCCCGATCCTAAAAATGCACGCTTGCAGTGGTTTGAAATGAAGACTCCGATGCTGGTTAAAGGTAAGTACAAGGTATGGGTATGTTATACCGCTTTTAATACTTCATCTCCATCCACCCAGGTAACTTTTGACCCGGGAACTGCAGATGAACAAATTCTTCCTAACCTGGTAGATTTCCGCCAGTCATTAACAGCTTCTGGAGTTACTACAGCATTGGCTGGTAGTGCAAATGCGGATGCTTTAATGTTAACGCAGGGCTTTAAACGCTATATGGCAACTACTGCAGAAACAACTAAGACCGGAGTAAAAGGTGACATTGCTGTTAGCACAAATAATGTTTGGGATAAAGCAGTTGGACGTTTGGCTGGTACAGTAGATGTTAAAACTACTGATAGACACTGGATTCGGTTCACTGTTGTAGGCGGTGGTGCTACAGATAAAAACGTATTAATGGATATGATCCATTTCATTCCATTGGATGCAGATCAGAACTATCCAAGGTACTCTGTTTCCGGGGCAGTTTTCACCCGTCCGTAAAAGAAATTAAGGTATTGGGGTAAACTCCGATACCTTATAATCTCTTAATTTATTAGAAAGATGAGTAAAAGAAATATACTAAATTTTGTTTTTGTCACTGTTTTAGCCGCTGTGTTTGGTATTGGCTGTCAGGATAAATGGGATGAGCACCTGGGCTCTGGTAGTGTTGATAATTCCACCACTATTGCAGCAAAGATTGCAGCTGATCCTTCTTTAAATAAATTTAACCAGTTTTTGAAACTTACCGGATACGATACAGTGCTGGCTGCTTCAAAGGTCTATACAGTATGGGCTCCAAACGATGAAGCTTTAAAAAATTCGGGTTTTGACACCGATACTACAGGACTGGGAGCTTTTGTGAAAAATCATATTGCAGTTTCCAGTCTGGATCAAAATATCGGTAACGATACATTAAAGATTAAACTTCTTAGTGATAAATATGCAGCTATTACTATCGGGCATTTTGATGGTATTGAAGTAGTTGGAAGCCCTAAATTTGTTAAGAACGGTGTTTTAAATATTATTGGTCAGCCAAACCCAATTAAACAGAATATCTGGGAATACTTCATGTCTACAACTGATGCTAGTTTGCAGAAGAATTACATCAGTGGTTTTACGATTATGGTAATTGATAGCGCAAATGCTAAACCGATAGGTTATACATCCGGACAGCCTAAATATGCCAGTGATGCCCCTCGTATTGCTCGTAATGGATACTGGAGTACCGTTGCTGACTTAAGAGCCGAGAATGGAAAGTATACTTTTTTCATTTTGCGTAATGCTGCCTTTGATAGTGAGGCGGATAAGCTAAAAGATTTTTACCCTAATCTCACATATTGGAATACTGTCCTAGATTTGACAGTGAAGGGCGTATATACTCCGGATAAATTGCCAGATACCTTGCTTTCTATAAGAGGAGTTAAAGTGCCTGTAAATAAAAGTGCTATTGTTCGCACTTATAATGCAAGTAACGGAATTGTATATGTTGTGGATGCATTACCGTTCAGGTTAAAGGATAAAATTCCTCAAATTAAAATAGAAGGCGAACTTCCGTTTTCATTCAGGTCAAGTAAAGCTGCAAATACACATTATCGCACTAAGCTTGACTCATTAGGTGTACTTTATAAAGATATTGAGATTTTTAAACATGCAACAGCTGAGTACTATGTGGAGTATCGTACTCCAATGGCCGCAAAGGGAAAGTATAAGGTGTTCGCAAGAGCAATTTCTGGCACATCCGGAGATTTGGTAAGTGCAGCATTTACACAGCGATACTTTGTTGCCGACACGGCTGCAACAACAACTTATCCAACAGCTGCAACGTTTACGCATATTGTAAATCCTCGTACTTATAAAGAGATAGAATTAGGTACGTTTGAAAACCTCACTTATCGTTCCTTGCGATTGAGGCTTGTTTCTGCAAACTCTACAGCGGAGGCCGTTAACCCATTAATTTTAGATTACATACGTTTTGAACCTATATTACCTTAATAAAGGCTTTCGAAGATCAGAAGAAAAACTATGCAGAATTTTATAAAATTTCGAAAAAGTTTACCCCTATTATTATTTACAGTTGCGCTGTCTTATAACGTAAGCGGACAGGAAAGCGCAGATTCAAAGGCATCGTCTGATACTGCAACGATTGTTAACACTGTTAAAGAGGTTAGTCATAAAGGTCCAAAAGTAAGTGGCGTTGTTATTGATGCCAATAGCAAGAAACCAATGGTCGGGGCTAACGTTGGTGTCGCGGGTTTTAGTGCTACTATAACAGATGAAAAAGGCAAGTTTACGGTTAGTTTGCCACAATCAAAGGCTACATTATCGGTTTCAATTGAGGGGTATCATCAGAAACTTGTTCCTGCAAGTGTAGGAAAGCAAGTATCAATTGTGTTGTATCCTCTTGAATATACTTCTCAATATACAACTGCCGATCTCCCTTATCAATCAGTATCTAAAGCAAGGAGTGTTGCGGCCATTGAAGTGATTAATACCAAAGGAGGCTGGAACGCGAATTCAGAAACTCCTGATACTTATTTTCAGGGACAGTTGGCCGGAGCGAATGTTATCAGACGTTCTGGAACTCCAGGTATGGGAAGTAATATCTTCGTAAGAGGGTTTAACTCTCTATATGCTGGAACTAAACCTCTTTACGTTGTAGATGGAGTTGTATACGATGTAAATTCTTATGGTAGCTCCTTACATACAGGCCATGTAAATAATCCTTTGCAGTTTATTGATGTACATGATATTGCTAGTGTAACGGTAGCTAAAGATGCAGCCAGTACGGCAGTTTTCGGAACCCGTGCTGCAAATGGTGTGGTGTTTATTAATACAAACCATGCAAGGTCGTTAGAAACAAAAATAGATTTCGCGGTATTCTCAGGTATAAATCAAGCTGTTAAAAATTTGCCTCTAATGAATGCATATGATTATCGTGTTTATTTGGCAGATATCTTGCGTACCCAAGGTCTAAGTAATTCGACAATAGAGAATCAGCCTTATATGATAGAGGATTCTAATAATCCTAACTATTACACTTACCATAAGCCTGCAACAAATTGGCAGAATGAGGTATTTGCACCGAGCCTAGATCAGAGTTATTCACTAAGGGTTAGTGGGGGAGATAACGTCGCAAAATATGTGTTGTCGGCAGGTCTTACAGATGACCGAGGAGTAATTGATAATACAAAGAATACGAGATACAATACAAGGTTCAATGGTGATTTGAACTTAACAAAGCGCCTTTCAGGAAATGTGAATTTGTCGTTTAGTTATTCAGAACAGGCACTAAGAGATCAAGGTGTAAACTTCAAATCAAGTCCAATTACCCTAGCTTTAGTTAAATCGCCATTTTTGAGCAAATATGCAATTGATGCATTGGGAAACGTTTCGCCTAATTTTGCAGATTATGATACTCTTCAAGTAAGTAATCCCGTTGCAATCTTAGATAAAGGCATAAACCAAACTAAAGCGTTGCGGTTTTTCGGATCAATAAGCTTTGATTATAAGTTATCTAAATCGGTGAAAATTTCTAATGTAACTGGGGTAAGTTATGACAAAGCACAAGAAACTCTGTTTATACCAGACAAAGGCGTGGTGAACGACACTTTATCTACCACTTTGGTGGCTAAAAGTATTCATGGGACACAGTCTATACGCTATTATAGCTTGTATGATGATTTAAACCTGTCATGGAATAAAGTGTATGATAGGGTACACCGGTTGTCTGCAACGATTGGGTCTCGTGTTCATACAAATCAAACAGAACAGGACTATGCTTACGGTATTAACTCCGCTACGGATAACCTGATTAGTATTAATAATTCGAATCCAGTAGCACGCGATTTGGGAGGAAATATCGGCGAGTGGAATGTTGTTTCTGGCTATTTTTCTGGAAACTATAGTTATGCAGATAAATATTTATTGAACTTATCAGCAAGTGTAGATGGCTCATCGCGTTTCGGTAAAAACAATAAGTATGCAGTTATGCCTGCAATTGGTGCCGCTTGGGTAATTTCGTCTGAAGACTTTCTTGCCAACGTAGAAAAGCTTGATCTCTTGAAGTTACGTATCAGTTATGGGTGGGTAGGAAATGATGAAATCGGAAACTATACATCAAACAGATATTACACCTCTCAAAATCTGTTCGGTGTGCAGGGCTTAAAGATTGCAAATCTTGGAAATGCAAATATTAAATGGGAAACAGTGAGAAAAGCCAATGCAGGAGTCGACTTGTCCATATTAGATGAAAGATTAAATTTAAGTGTTGACTATTGGAATCATAGAACAAGTAACCTTCTAACTTACGCAACTACTGCTACCATTACCCCTGTTTCGGGCATCAGTTCTTTTATTGAAAATGCCGGATCAATGGAATCGCAAGGATTTGATTTCAACTTAAATGGTCGTGTTGTTAGTAAGAAATCATTTAAGTGGGATGCCGGGTTGAATTTGGGTGTATATAAGAATAAGGTTAAGAGCCTTCCTAATGGCGCATTCATAACTCCTGTTGCTAGTGGATATTTCATTACTCGTGAAGGTAGTGCTGCCAACTTATTTTATGGATACAAAACAAACGGCGTGTATGCAAGCGATGCAGAAGCCGCAGCTTCTGGGCTTTTAAACAAGTTAGCAGATGGTAGTCTGGTTCCTTTTAGAGGTGGCGATGTGAAATTTGTAAACTCATTTGATTCTGAACAAGACGTTGCTAACTCTGTAAAGATTATTGACGAAAATGATATGCAGGTAATTGGCGATCCTAATCCTGATATTTCCGGCGGCTTAAGCAATACGTTTACTTACAAACGATGGTCGTTAAATGCTCTTTTAACATTTTCTTCAGGAAATGATGTATATAATTATACACGTTCGGTACTTGAGTCCGGAAGTAATTATTACAATCAATCACCAGTATTAAATAACCGTTGGAAAGGTGATGGACAGTCTGTTAATACGCCAAGAGCGGAGTATGGAGACCCTAGTGGTAATGCGCGTTTTTCTGATAGATGGATTGAAAAGGGAAGTTATTTGCGTCTAAGGACAGTAGGTATAAGCTATGATGTTCCTACAAAAATGGGGTCTGTTAAGTACATCAGATTATATGGAACGGCAAATAATTTATTAACAGCAACTAACTATTTAGGATACGATCCGGAATTTAGTGCATCAAGCAGTATCTACGGTCAAGGTGTTGATGTTGCTCTTGAGCCACAGTTCAGATCATTTCAGTTAGGTATCCGGGTAGGTTTATAAAATTAAGAATTACCTGAATCAACTTTGTCTCAGGTATCTGAAAAGATATTTCATATATGAAAAATTTTAGGAAAAGAGTAAACGCATTCTTGTTTATTACGGTTCTTGCTTCGTCTTCTTTGTCTTGCAGTAAGTTTCTTGAGCTAGAACCTGAAGATAAACTGGATATCAGCAAAAATTATAAAAGTGTAGATGATGCTAACGCAACGGTAATCGGTATTTACGGAAAGTTTTTGAACTTAGCTAAATCCCATGTCTTATTAAATGAGTTAAGAGCAGATCTTGTGGATATTACGCCTAACTCTGATCAGTATTTGGCTCAGTTATCAACCCATTCTGCAACGTTGGGAAACCCGTATATTGACCCAAGACCATATTATGAGGTTATATTAAATTGCAATGACGCCCTGGCGAACTTCGATAAGATGGTTCAGGATCATCGTATGAGTGTGGATGATTATAATATGCGTTATTCTGACATTGGTGCTTTACGTAGCTGGATCTATCTTCAATTAGGAATACAATATGGTGAAGTCCCATATATTACTGAGGCTCCGCAAAGTGTAAATGATCTCCAAAACCTGAAGAGTTATCCAAAAATCACCTTCGATGAGCTTTTGGAGAAGTTAATAGATTTTACTTCTAAACTGCCGTATATGGAAGTCGCCGCGTATCCCGCATCAACAACAGCAACTTCATTAGTGATTAGTGTCGATGCAAATAATACTCAAAGACTGTTTATAAATAAGTACCTTTTACTTGGAGACCTTTATTTATGGAAGGAAAAGTACGAAGAGGCGGCAACTGCATATAAAAAGGTTCTAAGTAGTGAAGATGGAAACTCCAACATAAGTGTCCGTTACAATTATTATAAGGTAGGTTGGTCTGAAGAAGCTAATTATGCTAACCATATTGTAAAGTATGTTGATAATAAAAATCAACAGGAAAGTGCACTTATAACATCCGTAGATAACGGATGGAGGTCTATATTTGGTTTGCCAACAACTGCGGGTGCATGGAACTCTGAATGGTTTTGGGGAATTGCGTATAATCCAACTTATACCAAAAATCCGTTCCTTGAACTTTGTTCAAATCAATTTGGAAAATATCTAATAAAGCCATCACAGGCGGCAATAGACAACTGGAATAGCCAGGTTCAATCCAGCGGTATTCCATATGACGCTCGTGGCCGATTATCATATTCTACATCAACAGGCCAACCGGTTATTACAAAATTGACTGACAACTCTGAATTGCTGGTTGGTGGAGGTAAATGGGGAATCTACCGTGCTGCCAGTGTACATTTACATTACGCAGAAGCTGCCAATAGGGATGGCAAAGGAAAGCTTGCTTACGCGCTTTTAAATACGGGCATATCAGGAGTGTTTTATCAAGGTACACGTGATGCTAATGGAGGGATTGCCCCTGTTTCTACTGCCGAGCAAAACACCATGATTACCCCTTACGAGGAACCATATAAATTTGATGCACGTACTGGCGTTCCTGGTCCTTGGTATAGGAATATAGGTATTAGATCAAGAGCTAAATTGCCGTCATGGGGAGTTGAGTACCAGACAGATCAGATTGGTCTTGAAAATAAGCTAATTGATGAAGCTGCATTGGAATTGGCCTTTGAAGGACAAAGATGGTCAGATCTGCTTCGTATCGCAAGACGTCGTAATGATCCGTCATTCTTAGCCGATAAGATTTATCAAAAGCTGGTGAAGGCTGGAAATCCCAATGCATCGGCTGTACGCGAGAAGCTAATGGATCCTAAGAAATGGTACTTGCCATTTGAAATGTAGTTTCTTTGTTTGTATCTTTTCAGAAGAAAAGGTTGTGTCCGACTAGTTGGGCACAACCTTTTCTTTTTTTAGGCAAAAAGGGGCTTTCGTTTAGTATTGCGATTTTTTCTTCAAGTAGTTTATCTCAATAATAAACCCTACCTTTGTACCCGCTTATGCATTAAGGCTAAGCAAGTAAATTATTATCATGAACCCATTTAGTGAATTGGGTATCCGTCATGATATTGTTAATGCCATCTCTGAATTGGGATTCAGTAATCCCACTCCAATACAGGAGCAAGCCATCCCAGTATTACTTTCAGGCAGCAACGATTTTGTCGGATTAGCTCAAACAGGAACAGGAAAAACGGCAGCATTTGGCCTTCCGTTGTTAGAATTGTTGGATTTTTCAGCCAGTCAGCCTCAAGCTTTGGTTCTTTGTCCAACCCGCGAATTATGTCTACAGATCACAAACGATCTGAAAAACTATTCCAAAAACATTAAAAATGTACATGTAGTAGCGGTGTACGGTGGTGCAAGCATTTCAGATCAGCTTCGCCAGATTAAAAGAGGAGTGCAAATAGTTGTTGCAACTCCGGGTCGTATGTTAGATATCATCGGCCGTAAAGCTATTGACTTTAGCCAGGTAAAATATGTAGTGCTCGATGAAGCCGATGAAATGCTTAATATGGGCTTTCAGGAAGACATCGATCAAATATTATCTACCACCCCTGAAGAAAAGAAGACCTGGTTATTCTCGGCAACAATGCCGGCGGAAGTTCGTCGTATTTCTAAGAAATACATGACAGATCCGCATGAGTTAACCATGGGTACAAAAAATACAGGAAATGCGAACATTGACCATGAGTATTACGTTGTAAAAGCTCGTGATAAATATGCTGCATTTAAACGCATTGTAGATTTTAATCCCGAGATTTTTGGTATCGTATTCTGCCGTACTAAAATCGAAACGCAGGAAATTGCGGAGGCTCTTATTAAAGACGGCTACAATGCTGATTCATTGCATGGAGATCTTTCCCAGCAACAGCGTGATAAGGTAATGAAACGCTATCGCGATC